>SAMEA3663103__coassemble_735_pt1 | contig 13135 bp, 14 predicted proteins | sample SAMEA3663103__metabat2_low_PE_014 | metagenome-assembled genome bin SAMEA3663103 (sample SAMEA3663103) | pig gut metagenome | biome: pig gut; feature: pig-associated habitat; material: faeces | place: France | collected 2012 | reverse complement strand
TTATCAGTCGCAGTTGAAGGACAGTCCTTCTTACGGTAAGTACTACGCCCGTATCGTCAGCGACGGAACAGTAGATGTGAAGGGATTGGCGGATCACATGGCGAAGCACAACACGCCTTTCTCGACGGGTACCATCACCGGTATTCTCACCGATGCCATCGGTTGTATCAGGGAGTTGGCGCTGGAGGGACGACGTATCTCTCTCGACGGACTGGTGTCAATCGGACTTTCTATCACTCACAAGATGGGTGCCGAGACTGCCGATTCGTTCTCCATCGCCAAGAATGTCGATAAGGTGAAGCTGTCGGCAATCGGTGTGGGTGAGTTTGCTTCGTCTATTTTGACTTCTCAGGCGAAACTCTCGGAGAGCAAGTCTTATCAGTCGCCGCGTACTGGTTCGACTGCAAGCGAGGACCCGGAGAATCCGGGCACTGACCCTGATGGCGGAGGCGAGGTGGTTGCCCCGGGCAGCGGCTCAGGATCTGACTCAGGCTCTGGCGACACCGGAGGCTCTGACAACAGCGGCGGTTCAATCCCCGGTCAGGGCGGCGGAATCTATGAGTGATTTTAGGCACGGATGAACACGGTTTTTATAGACCACAGATTGGCACAGATTAGCACAGATTAAGAGCCAAAGGCTCTGATTAGGATGATTATTGATTGATGATTATTGATTGATGATAATAATCTGTGATAATCACAATATCTTTAGATATTAAAAAATCTGTGTAAATCTGTGATAATCTGTGGACAAAAAAACTCTGTGGATTTCCGTGCCAAAAAGAAAATCTGTGATAATCAAACTTTAATTATTCATCTGTGTAAATCTGTGGAAAAATGACTCAAGAAAACAAATCGAGGCTTATTAAGTTTCTGTGGAATCTTGCCTCAGCAGTGTTAGCTGCAATCGGAACCGCTTTGGGTGTATCGTGCGCGGTGGCGTAATTAGACATTACTCATGCCGAGCATACAAAAAAAATGCCAAGTAGTTACTAATCAACTACTTGGCATTTTTTAATGTACGCCTGATAGGAATACACAATATAAAAACATACTTATTCCATTAAGCATAAATACTACTGATATTCAATACTATAAAACAAATATACGTTTCATTCATTTTCATTTTGTTGTGTACTTTTTCACGTTTGTTGTGTATTTTGTTGGGTAAAAGTTTGGTCGTTTCAGAAATAATGTGTATCTTTGCAGCGTATTTTAAAACATAACAATATGAAAGTATTAATTATCAATTCAAAGAAAGTGAACGCACAGGGACGTAGCAACGTTCTTTTGTTGGTTCGCAGGCGCATAGGTAGCAAGGTTGTGGATATGCGCGCAAAGACCAATATCGACTTAGATATAGATAGGTTCGATATTGCAGGTAAGACCATTAAGGAGTATAGCAAGAACAAAGTGAATACTCCTGATGTCAGGTACAACAAGAAAAATATTGAGAAGGTTAAAGACCTTATTTTACACGTTGAGAATGAATTTAACGCACTACAAGACCCCGACCAAGCGCAGGGCAAATGGTTGGCTAACGTGGTCGATGCGTATTTACACCCAAACAAAGAAGAAGACAAGACAGAGAAAGAGAATGTCTATTCCTTAATGCTTCAGTTCATAAATGGTAAGAACGTGTCTATTTATTACAAAAAGAATTTTCTTGTAATGGCTCGTAGTGTCGCAAGATATGAAATGTATGTGCGTATGACAGACAAGACCAAGAAAGCATTTGTGTTTGATGTTGACACTATTTCCGCTGACGATGTAGAAGGATATAAGGACTACATTACAAATGAATATGACTTGTATTTGGAGCAGCCAAAAACATTCGCCAAGATACTTGCAAGCTATCCGACTGAGATAGCTATTAACAGGGAAAGAATAGAGCGTAGGGGCAGTAATGCAGTCTTTAAGCTTATGAAGCTATTAAAAACGTTTTTCAAGTGGGCAAACGAAAAAGGAAAGACAAATAACTATCCATTTACGAAAATAGAAATAGGGAAAGAGTCCTATGCTGAGCCGTGGTATTTGGAGGTGGAGGAGCGTGATTTGATTGCAGACACACCAATGCCCACAAAAGCACTCGAGGTTCAACGTGACATTTTCACTTTCCAATGTCTTGTCGGTTGCCGTGTTAGCGACCTGACCAAGCTCACGTTATCAAACATTCACAACGGCATACTGATTTATGTCCCACACAAGACAAAGGACGAAGGAGAACAGGCGTTAATTGCAAGAGTTCCGCTAAACCCAAAAGCGCAGGAGCTTGTTGACAAATATCAAACTGAGGAATGGAAGGATAACAAAGGTAGGTTGTTCCCATTCATAAGCGACCAAAAGTATAATGAGGCAATAAAGAAAATACTGACGATTGCAAATGTTACAAGAAATGTAGATGTAAGAAATTCACTGACGGGGGAAATAGAAAAAGTACCTATAAACCAAGTAATAAGCAGTCACGCAGCTCGTAGAACTTTTGTCGGTGCGCTATACGACAAGGTTCAAGATACGTCTGTTATCGGTGCTATGAGCGGACACACGCAAGGTTCAAAAGCAATTAACCGATACTACAAGATTAAGGACGATGTTCTAAGAGAAACTATTAAAAAGCTATAAGATTATGATGTTTATATTCATTCTTATTTGGGTGTTTGGTCTATGTCTATCACAGGCGACAGGACACGGTAGATAAAAACTTAGTTATAAATCAGGGGGAGGTGCAGAGCCTTCCCCATAAATCAAAAATCAATATGAAACAGACAATTAGTTTAGATGTAGCGGCTAAGAAATTAGCCAAAGTAAATGACTCACTATGTGAGGTAAATGATACCATTCAAGAACTATGTGAGAATATTGTTAATTTAGGCGATGATTTTTCTGATAGGTCTTATGAATTGCGCCAAAGTTATTGCAACCTCATCGACGAAATAAGCGCAGCAATGATGAAGGAGGCAATATTGGGGATAAATAATTCAGCCGACTAATAATTTACTAAATGCGCGTGTGCGTGCGTGTGTGCGTGCGCATATGCTCAAATAATCAATGATATGGCAAGACAAGAGATTTGGATAAGATTGCAGGACGATTTAAATAGAGCATATTCCGTGCTGAGGAGTCTTATAGATAATGAAGGTCGCGTTAGCGGTCTTGATATGGACTCGTGCCGATTGTTATTCAGGCGGATAAGCGAAATAAAAGATAACAAGTCACTGCAAATAGAGTTTGATGACCTTCCCGACAACGAAAAACATGGTCGTGCCAAAAAGATGTTAGATTGCTTAATGCAGTATCATTTATGTGGCGGCAGGGTAGAGGACTACGACTCAGATAGGGAGTTAGCCAAAATGCGCCAATATGCAAAGAAGGTTAATTCACTTGATACTGAAATGCAGAAATGGGAAAAAGATTTCTCGCGTCTGATTTACGATGTTGAAATGTTTATTATCGAATATTGTCAACAAGAGGGGAAAAATACAAAAAAGACAAGAACACAAAAAAAAGACAAGAATACAAATTTCCGTAATTGTATTCAATGTAAGGACAAAGAAAAACTTATTGAAAGACTCCATGAGCTTATAGACGGAAAGCAAGGTTGTGATGTTGGGTATGTGTTATTAAAGTGCAGGATAGATGGTTTAATTACTCGTAATCCAAAAGAGGAAGAAATGAAAAGTGAGTTTCCTTCGGTCAATTATAATAGTAGTGTAAAGAACTATCTAACAGAAGATAGTTTATCGGACAATGGCAAGGTAGCAAGAGCAGGTCAAATCGTAATTTTTGACAATTAAAAATATTAGTTTTTATGCGTTTTTTATGACTGCAAGTGACCATAAGTGATTGGTCATTTGTGGTCATTTTTTTTCTTTTGTAGTCTTTTGCATATTGTGTATATTTGCAGTCGCAAAGGTGAAACCGACCGCCACAAGGTAGAGCCAATGCGGCGGAGCAAGGTGACTAAACGTCCGTGGCAGCTCCATAAAAATTTTAATATGGCAAAAGATATACAGACCGCAGAGAGAGTTCTGCAAACAAATTCGCAAGCTACCTATATCATTACAGGTGAGCAGTTAATGACGTTCGTCCAACTGTATGCTGAACAAATGATTAAGGAGCGTGACGATGAGAGGGAAAAGCAAGAGCAGCGTTTTTCACAGAAGGAGGCTGCAAGGTATCTGGGCAAGTCCGTGCCTACGTTGTGGCGTTGGCAAAAAGAGGGATATTTGCACGCTGACGGTTATGTAGGTTCACAACCTTATTACTTCAAACAGACGTTGGATAATTTAAAGTAGGAGGTTTCTATGACAACAAAAGAAATGGGGGCTACCCACTACGGCAACACCCCCGACAAAAAACTCGATGCAAAGGTAGTGAATAATGGTGGAAACACCAAAGATTTATTCAAAGTGTTGGAGTATTTTCGATATACGACCGCTACGACCCTGATGTGTTTCTTAGCGACTGGTATTCTGAGGAATAGTCTGACGTGGTACGTTAAATTTCTCGAGGAGGCTGGTATGCTGAGGGTAGCCAAGAAAGCGGCTGACCCATTCACAGGTAGAGTGGCTAAATATTACACCGCAGACGAGTCCAAGTTCCCCAAGGTTCAATGTGTTCAACTTGATTTATTTAAGGAGGATTGATATGGGAGGTTTTAACTTGTACGCGGACTTCACCGCTAAGAAAGATATTCCAATTGAGAAGTCTAAATACGGAATGTTGGAACTGCAAGACGCAAACAGTGTGATTCGTGAAGCGGCTCAAAGACCCGACCCGAAAATGCTCTACAAGGAGTTATGGTATGAAGGCGAAGTGTCTTGTCTATTCGCTGACACCAATAGCGGCAAAAGTCTATTGGCGGTTCAGATTGGCACGGAGATAGCCAAGATAGAGAAGGTTCTGTACTTAGATTTGGAATTAAGCGACAAGCAGTTTCAACTACGATATTCTGACGAGGGTGTTCTTTATGAGTTCCCACTGAATTTTTATCGGGTGTCGATTGATAGAATGTCAATACCTGAGAGTGATTTTGAGGAGTCTATAATGAAGGACATAGAAACAATGGTAGATAAGACAGGTGCTAAAGTTCTAATCATAGACAACTTAACGTGGCTATGCACACAGTCTGAGAAAGCTTCTGATGCAAGTGTCCTCATGCGAAGATTACTCAACTTAAAATTCAAGTATGGTCTTTCTATGCTATGCGTGGCGCATACTCCCAAAAGAAATATGTGCGCACCTATTACGCAGAATGATTTGGCAGGCTCGAAGCGACTGATTAATTTCTTCGATAGTTCATTTGCTATTGGTGTATCGGCTAAGGACGAGGCACTCAGATACCTAAAGCAGATTAAATGTCGCTATGGTTCATTCACATACGACAGTGGCAACGTGATTGTATGTCATATTGAGAAGATTAATTCGTTCACGTCATTCGTCATTGACGGATATTCCAACGAAAGCGAACATTTAAAGCAGCCAAGTGACAAGGACACGGAAGAACTCGCCGCAAAGGTTAAGGAATTAGTTTCAAGTGGACGTAGTTACCGAGATGTCGCTCAAACTTTAGGGATAAGTCATTCAAAGGTTCAGCGAATAATCAAGAAATAACTGTATCGACGTGTATCGGGTGTATCGGGTGTATCGGAGTGATACAGATGATACAGTCGATACACTATGATACACAAATAAAGATAAGTGTATGATTTATAATAACTTGCAATACAAGAAAAAACAAAGTGTATCGGTGTATCGGAGTGATACAGGCGATACAGGGCGATACACCTTGACATATTCTCCAAGGTGTGTAGCTGAGGTGATGCGAGGATATTCCACAGGCACGCTGATGCTCGATAAGTATGTTGGCATAAGCGAAACCGACCGACTCATAGAAAAGTATTGTTTAGGTACAGACTCGGAGAAAAAATTCGAGTCAAATGGTTCTACAATATTTTGGCAGTTCAATACGAAAGGCGACATTATCAATGGATATGTAGTCAAGTATCATTCAGACGGAAGAGAGATTAACCGCAAACAAATAAACACCGTGGGCGGCATCTACAAGTGGAGTAATTGGTTCTTCGGTGGCGACCTTATTCCTCATGCCAATATGATTGGTATAGTCGATAATGAGATGACGTGCCTCGTGGCTGCAAGCGTATGTAAGGAGGTGACATGGATAGCAGCCAATAACCTTCAAGTCGATGTGCTTAACCTTGTCAAGTATGGAGGGCGAAACGTGGTTCTCTACCCGTCAGACATTAGCCTCGAGTATTGGAAGGATATTGGCGACAATTGTAATGTTCCAACGTCTGATGCGCTGGCAGTTCCCAACCCTATAAACAAGTTATGTAATGGGTAGATGCTTAGAATGTGTATTCTGTCACTGCAAGGAGTTCACTGCGAAGTCTGAGAGGTGGAGCGGATATTGCAGTAAGAGCCGCAAGCGGATTGCAGACCTATTCACATACAAGTGTCAAGAGGTCGTAGAACAAGATTTGTTTAATTCCTAATATAAAGTTCAATGACAGAAGATATTGTTATCAAGGTGCAGACGGAAGGACTTTCCTATATTAGTTTGCAGGTATGCGGTGAGAACAGGGCAAAAGTTCTGATGACGATTGCAGACCTTTTAAATCCTGAAAAGTCGATTTCTGTATTACTCAACAGGAATCAAATCAATGAATTGGCAATAGAATTGCTTATTCTCAAAAAGCGATTGCAAGAAAGTGGGGTGTCGTAGTGATACCCCATTTTTTGTTTTAGGCGCATTTTATTCGCTGAGGCTAAAAGTTACCCACTACCCAAAAGAAATGCGCTTAAAACGGCTAAAAAGTGCCTTATTTTTATTAAATAAAAATAATTGCTATCAGAGTTCTTAGTTTTGAATCTCTTTATTATTATTGCTTGTTTTATGGACTTGGTTAGATGTTAGATTAAAAAAAATTAAATTATCGGCATACTGATTTAGAAAATTCCTTTTTCTCGATAAGAATATTTATATTTGCACCGTCTTTTGCTCTTGAGCGATTGGCAGACATATTTAAAGCGATTTCGCTAATTCCGATACGTGTGAACTTGGACACTTCGCAGTAAGTATAATTAGGAGTTGGTGAAGGACGCTCCTTGTATTGTATTCGTTAATCTACGATACGACACAGGTGGAGCTTGTCCTTCGTTTCCTATTATACACGGAGTCCAAGCCGTACACGCAGGGAAGTGGAGGAATACAGGCTCCGCTTTTTTATGTCGAAAAATTGAATTACTAACCTTGTCACTTGAGCCTATGACATAGTAAATATGATTAAGGTATGAGAATAGAAGCGTTTATTATTCTTGTTTTTGCAGTATTGCAAATTATCCTATTCTTTAAGATATGGGGTATGACAAATGATGTGCGTAAACTTCGAATGCATTTTATTCAGGAGTTACAAGACAATAAAACACCATATTACTTCAATGTTGGTGAGCAAGTTATGTATCAAGGAAAAGTGTATGATGTGATAGAAATACTTGGAGGTGGAATGTGTAAATGTATGGATATTGAAACAGGTAGATACTATTCTCTAAAATGTGACGATTTACAAGTTTATAAATAATTATTTAAGTATGAAAAAGATTATTATTTTTTTGCTCCTTGCCGTGATAACGGTGGGAGTGCAGGCTCAGACTACAAACAATGTATCAGCAATTAATGGTGATATTATTGTAGAGGAGGTTGTTCAAGTGCAGGGTAAAAAGTCGCAAGAACTTTTTTCAAATGCCCTTGCTTGGATTTCGAGTTCGTTTTCTAACCCAAATTCTGTTATTAAAAACAAGGAGAAAGAAATTGGGATTATCAATCTAAAGTTTATTGTGATAAATGGAGGAACATCAAGCGACCCTGTGAGTTGGCTTGATTTATCATTAAAACTCCAATTCAAGGACGGTAGATACAAATACACATTCAGTAATATTTGGTTAAGATGGTGTGATAGTTTTCATAGTTATGGAGCAAAAGACGAGCCATATTACGATTACATCACAAGACCATCGTACACATTATCAATGGAGGAATCAAAGAGAAAATTATTAAAAGACCTAAACAACACCATATCGGGTATGAAAAGATACATTAGCACCCCTATGGATAATGATTGGTAATAATTAAATCGAGTAAAATTTATATTATGAAAAAGGTAATCACGTTTTTCCTCCTATCTGTAATGATGATGGGGGGTGTGTCTTGTAAGTCTGAGCAGTCAAAAGGTGAAGACCTAATTGACGAATATATGAAAAACCATGCTTATGACTACGATAGTTATGAGCCTATTGACACTAAGGTGAGAAAATGCAATAGGACGATATGGTCTAATATTAACGCTATTGCCACTGCAAAGAAAGTGGTTGATGAGTATAACAAAACACACACCTCGTTTAATTGCATTGAGGGCAATGACAAGTGGGATGTGTACGAACTAATCAAAAAGCATAAAGCAGAATTTGGTGATAGCCGTAACTTTGAGGCTAATCATTATGACGGATATACAATCGACCAAAAGTTTAGAATAAAATCTCGTGGTGGATATTCTAATATTGTAACGATGAGGTATATTGTAGATAATGACTTCGAACAAATTGTTGAGTCTTATGAGTTACCTTCTGACTATAGAAATGAAATATCAGTTGCCTATGTGTTAAATAGTCTATTTGATTTAGTGAGGTATGGAGAGTATTGATTAAATCGAGTTAAATTTTCGCCATAAATTTGGTGGAATGAGAAATAATGTGTAAATTTGCTATAAAATACATATCAAATAATTTAAGTGATTAGGGGCGGCTACGTTGAGATAACGTGGTCGTCTTTTTTTTGTTATTGCTTTCTGAAAATCAAAAAAAATTTTCTTGTAGGCTGCCTACCCAAGACCAAGAGCGCAGAAGGGGGAGGGGGTGTCGGTGTCGTATGGGTGTGGGTGTCTGTCCTGATATTGCTTAGTTTTTTCTCATTCCATTTGGATATGTCGATTATTTTTAGTACCTTTGCACCGTTTTAAAATACATTTTTAATTGGTGGCGGTCTTGTTCGTGAGAATGGGGTTGCCACTTTCCATAAATGTACCCTAAAAGTGGGTAAAATGCAGCTATGTTGGGTATTTTGTTGTGTAGTTTTAGATAAATAAAAAGATAACTACCTTAAATTCAGATAGTTATCTTTCATAGTGGTACGCCTGATAGGACTCGAACCTACACGTCTGAGACACTAGATCCTAAGTCTAGCGCGTCTACCAATTCCGCCACAGGCGCGATTTGCGGGTGCAAAGGTACAATATTTTTTTTATTTATCCAAATCTTTTGCCACTTATTTTGCCAAAATACTGCGGGCAGCCTCAATTATCGTGTCTTCACCACGCAGGAAATCATCCTGCTGGAGGTCAACCTTTACATCGGGAGCAATACCAAACTCAGTGCTCTCGCCATCGGCATCGTACATCGGACAAGCACTGAAACGCACACTCCAACCGTTGGGAAGACTCGACGAGAAGGGCATTCCTGCGCCGCCACCAGTGACATCACCGACGATGGTGGCAAGGGGACATTGCTTCATATACTTGACAAACTCATTGGCGGCACTATATACGCCACGATTGGTGAGCACACATACGGGTTTGTGCCAACGGATATTTGACGAGGGTTCAAGCCACTGCTCTTCAAGCGAAGAGAAGTCGGAATGACCAGTACCAGTCTTGTGCTGGATATATCCCACATGGGTGCGCTCGTTGAAGAAACGGGCGGCAAAACGCTCGGCGTATGTGAGATTGCCTCCGCCATTGTCGCGGATGTCAATTATGAGTCCTTGACAGAACATAAGGTTGATGAGCATCTTGTCGAGATTGCCCTCGCCCATACCATCCTGGAAACTCTCGTAGCGCACATAGGCGATATTGTCGTCGAGGATACGATAGGATGCACCTGCAGCTATCTTGTAGTCGGTGCCGAGATAGCGCCGATAGAGCGAGTCGCTACTGTTGGCGGGATAGTCTTCCTTCCATTTCCAATAGCGGGCAAAGTCGCCTGTAGAAGTGAGATTGACATGCCCGTCGCGCAATTCAGCAAGCATATCCGAAAGCACCTCGAAGAGTTGGTCGGTATTCATGGTGGTGTCGATACGCTTGGAATAGCGGGCCCGCACCTCATTCCAGTCAAGTCCGTAGGCCTGGCGCTTGTAGTCGAAAAAGCAATAATGCTCGTCGAGTATCTTCCACAGAGCCTCGAAATTGCCTTGTGGAGAATTGTCGTATTCATCCTCGTCAATACAAGAAGAAAGACAAAGAAGTGGAATACACATTATTATATATAATATAGACTTTTTCATGGGCGTAGGCGTTTGACGGAAAATTTCTTCACGAATCCCAGCATGAAGCGGTGGGAGTAGATATGACTCTTAAGACTGTTGACATCCGACTGCTGAATGTCGCCGAGATAACCGAATCGCAGGGTTGTCTTGCTGCTGACGTTGATATCTGCCATGAGCTGATGGCGCATTGTAGGCGAGGACACAAAGGTGGTGGGCACAATGTTGTTGTCATAATTACCACGATTGAATATCTCGTAATAAGACTGTCCGAAATTGGGCGAGAACATCACCCCTACAAGAGGCAACTGCACCTCATAGCGCAAGGCGGTATTGCGTCCGAAGAGGCGGAAGCGATATGTGGCGGCTCCCGTAGGCATTAGATTAAGGGAGAAACGAGCCTGTGCGGGATTGTTGGAATTGTAGGTGTTATAGATAAATCCCAAGTTGACTGCCGCCATTCCGCCCGCCTCGAGTGTGAGTCGGTCAGAGAGAAGGCTCCACCTGCGCAGGCGACCGATGAAGAAGGTGTAGTCGCCCTGCAGTTCATCTACCTGTTCTGGACGGTCGCTCACCTTCGAAAGATTTGCCTGATGCTCCATGAGCGTATGCCAGAAGCGACCGGTGCGTGCTCTGTCGGTAGTATAGAGATATGTGAGTCCTGTGCCCGAGAAATGCTCCTGCGACAGATAGGTGTCGAGGATATTTGTGGTGCCCACACCTATCTGATAGGTGGAAGTGCGCACCACCTCCTGTGCTGTCATCGACATGGGGACGACAGACAAGAGTAGGGATATTATCTTAAATTTCATCATCGGGGAAGAGATTTAGTTGACCTGTTATTTCATCCCTCACTCGCTGTTCGCTCTTACCGGCATCAGGGTCGAGATCCACCTCTTCCTCACCATCCTCGCCGTCCGACTCATCCTCGGCAGGAGGCTCTGGCCATCGCGTGGGTTCGAGTTCCTCAATATTCTCTATCTGCCATGTGGATATGCGCTTGCCCTTGGCCTTGAATCCCTTGACTGCAATGAATTGCTCGGCATCAAGTTCGAGAGGTTCGCGGAAGGCGTCGTTGCCACCGAAGGTGACCTTTATGCGCGGATATACCTGACAGGTGAGCAGCACCTGCTTGCTGGCTGTATTGTCGCCAAGATAATTCTGCTTGCGCTTGGTGGCCTCCATCTCGAATCGCTTCATATAGGGATAGCCTGCATTGTCGGCATCGAAAAGCACTGCCGTCCACACCTTTGAAGGGTCGTACTTCTCAATGATGGCTATATTGTCCTCATAGTGGTTGTTGGTGTCGAAGCTGGTGAGATAATAGTCACCATTCTTGAGTATGACGAGTATCTGGTCGTCGTCATAAAACTCACCGAGCAGTGTGCCGTGCTCGTCGTAGTTGAGACGGTTGACATCAGGATCAAACCATACCTTACGTCCGCCGAGGGTGGAATGTCCGTGACTCTTTAGTCCTATGCGGTGGATAGTCTTCTTGGAAAGCAGATTACCCTTGGACGAGCGTCCCTTGATCATTATCTTCGAGAAATCCTTGTCGAGGAAAATAGAACCCTTCTTCACCTCTGCCGGATCAAGTGTCACCTTGATAATTTCAGCCTCGCCATTGGGGTTGGCAGTGAAATACACCACCCTCGACCCCGGAGTGCCCTGCGTCAGGTCGTATTCGCGGTCGCGGGTTATACTGGTGACATTGAATCTCTTGATGAAGTAGAAGCCCTTCTTTCCGTCACGATACACCACATTGTATATGGTGCGCTGGTCGTTCTTCTTGAACACACTGACGTGGAGGATATTCTTGCCAATGAATATCTTGTCGGCCACCTTGATAACCTTATACTTACCATCCTTATAGAAGATGATGATATCGTCGATATCGGAGCAATTGCATACATATTCGTCCTTCTTGAGTGCAGTGCCGATGAATCCCTCCTGACGGTTGATATAGAGTTTCTCGTTGGCCTCAACGACGGTAGTAGCCTCGATGGTGTCGAAGTTGCGTATCTCGGTGCGGCGTGGATGCTCATGTCCATACTTGTCGCGCAGGAACTGAAACCAATTAGATGTCACCTCCACCATGTTTGCCAAGTCGCGGTCAATCTGCTCTATCTCAGCCTTGATGCGAGCCATGAGTTCGTCGGCCTTGTCCTTATTAAACTTCAAAATGCGTTGCATCTTGATTTCAAGGAGTTTGAGGATGTCGTCCTTTGTCACCTCGCGCACAAACTGGGGATAATAGGGAGTGAGTCGCTCGTCGATATGCTCGCACACTGCATCCACGTTGGGAGCCTGTTCAAACTTGCGGTCTTTATAAATGCGTTCCTCGATAAATATCTTTTCGAGCGAAGCAAAATGATATTGTTCGAGCAGTTCGGCCTTGCGTATCTCGAGTTCCTGACGCAGCAGGTCCTTGGTGTGATCAACAGAGTGGCGCAGCACATCGCTGATGGTGAGGAACTGTGGTTTGTTGTCCTCAATAACACAGCAGTTGGGCGAGATATTCACCTCGCAGTCGGAGAAGGCATAAAGAGCATCGAGAGTCTTGTCGGACGACACTCCAGGGGCGAGATGAACCTGTATCTCCACCTCTGCTGCAGTGTTGTCATCTACCTTACGTGCCTTTATCTTACCTTTCTCGATGGCCTTGAGGATAGAGTCGATGAGAGTGGTTGTAGTCTTGCCGAACGGTATCTCGCGGATGACAAGGGTCTTGTTGTCGAGTTTCTCTATCTTCGCTCTCACCTTAAGAGAGCCTCCACGCTGTCCGTCGTTGTATTTTCCCAC
>SAMEA3663103__coassemble_709_pt1 | contig 13510 bp, 8 predicted proteins | sample SAMEA3663103__metabat2_low_PE_014 | metagenome-assembled genome bin SAMEA3663103 (sample SAMEA3663103) | pig gut metagenome | biome: pig gut; feature: pig-associated habitat; material: faeces | place: France | collected 2012 | reverse complement strand
ATAAAGGTATTGACAAGAGGGTGATTTTTTATTATATTTGCAGCGTGAAAACGTGAGTGCGACATTGCACTCCAAAAAGAAAGGAGACATTATGACAAAACTTAAGGAAATCTATCGTTGCCCCGTTTGTGGCAACATTGTGGAAGTGTTGAATGCTGGAGCAGGCGAATTGGTGTGTTGCGGCAAACCGATGATTCTGCTCAAAGAGAACACTACCGACGCTGCACAGGAGAAACATGTCCCTGTGGTTGAGAAAACAACCAATGGATACCACGTTAGGGTGGGAAGTGTGGAGCATCCGATGCTCAACGAGCACTATATCCAGTGGATCGAGTTGCTGACACCCAAATCGGTATTGAGGTGCGAATTGAAGCCCGGATGCAAGCCTGAGGCAACATTCTTCACCAACGAGGAGTGTCTGTGTGCCAGGGAGTACTGCAATCTTCACGGACTGTGGAAAGCATGACGATGGCAATCGAACTGCCTAATCTATCATAATCCCCCCAAACAACAAATTAAAGAGTTGTTGTTTTGGGGGATTATAAGGTTTTTTGCCAACTATTATTACAATGTGAATCATTCTACATGGTTATATCTACAGCCGTACCATTATAGTTGACTGTTTTCACATCCTCTGTGCCGGCGAGACGGATGTTAAACCTACGATTTGTCATCATGCCTGGGAAATTGCCCTTGCGGGAGTCTATGGTTAGCGTACGCTTCTTGTTATCCCACTTCATTTCAATGGTGGAATATGCGCCATGCTCATAATTGTAGTTGTCTCCCTCGTCTTCATAGAGTAAGAAAGTGGCATTGCTGCCTGGATATATCACAATGTCGAGGTTGTCCCACTGCTTCTCGGTGGCATACTGCATCACTGGAGCCAAAGGCAGGATGGAGCCTGCCTTTACAAACATGGCAGTGCGGTCGAGGGCACTGGGAATAGTGACATCACGTCCGCCACGATAAAGAGTCTCGGTATTGAAATCAAACCAGTCGGCACCCTTCGGCAGATATTTTGTCACAGTCTTCTCCTCCGTGAAATCCGCATTTACTTCCTTTATCTTTTCATCCTTTAATTCTCTTTTCTCCCATCCGCTCATGGCATCCTCACGGAAAATCTTCTCCTCGGTGTATTGAGGGTTGAGAATCGGTGTGGCGAGTATTGAACGTCCGAACATAAACTCGTCTGCCATGTCCCATGTGCGACGGTCGGAGGCGAAATCATAATGCAAGGCACGCAGATAACTCTCGCCTTGCGAAGTAACCTGCCATGCTGTGCTATACAGATACGGCAGAAGACGATAACGCAGACGTATGGTCTTTTCTATTGCATCATATACAGGTTCTCCTTTCTTTCCAAATTGGTAAATCTCTCTCGGAGCATCTGCACCATGGCTACGGAATACGGGACAAAACAACCCATACTGCATCCAGCGCACATAAAGTTCCTGATACTGCTTGTTGCGTGGAGCTGAACCAGCACCATTAGTATTATAAGAGCCACAGAAGAATCCGCCGATGTCGGTGTTGAAATTGGGACATCCAGTCATAGTGTAGTTAAGTCCTGCGGGCACTTGCTTCCTGAGCATGTCCCAGGTTGATGCCACATCGCCCGACCACAATCCCGAACCATAGTGTTGCTGTCCTGCAAACGCCGAGCGGGTCATGATGAACACGCGTTTCTCCTCAGATGCCTTACGCTGCTTTTCATATATGCCTTTCACTGTGGCAAGAGGAAACAGATTTCTTACACTTCGCCACGAACCCATAGCACCCTTTTGCTCATAGTGTTCCTTTTTCGCGTTGAAGAAGTCGGGGTCGGTGGAATCCATCCACCATGCATCCATACCATAGTCAAACAATTTCTTGAGATGATCCCAATAAATCTGTCGAGCCACAGGACTGAAAGCGTCATAAACCTTTACGCCTGAGGGATAATCCATTCGTGGAGGCCAGATGTGTGACAATCCGCTCTGCGGCCATGTCTCGAAATCAAACAGCAATCCTTTCTCCTTAAGTTTTGCATATTGCTGTGTCTGAGGTCCAAAACTTGCCCAGATGGAAATCATGATATGTGCGTTTTGCTTGTGCACACTGTCTATCATCATTTTGCCGTTAGGGAATGTCTCCCCTATAAAGTCCATGGCATTCCATGTATAGTTGCTTCCCCAGTACTGCCAGTCCTGTATTATACCATCCAGAGGCACTTGCAGCTTTCGGTATTTGTCAACCACCTCGAGTAGTTCCTGCTGCGACTTATACCGCTCGCGGCATTGCCAGTAGCCAAAGGTCCACAAGGGGAACATCGGTACATCGCCCGAAAGCTGTCGCATACAGCGATTCACTCCGTCGGCAGTCTTTCCATACATAAAGTAGTAGTCGGCGCAATCGCCCACCTCTGCCTTGAAAGTCATACCATGGGCATTGTCCTCGAAATAGGCTCGGCTATAGTTGTCCCAATATATACCCCATCCTTTAATAGACTGTATCACATTCTGAAAATCTTCGAGATTAGTCTGCTCCACAATCTTTGACAGTCCTCGTCTGTTGAGTTTTCCGTCCTGCACCGTTCCGAGTCCATAGATAGCCTCGTTCTTTTCCAACTGATATGTATGTGTCACCTGGTATCTTCCCTTGTCGCTACCCTCGTCACGTTTTTCAAAACCTATGTTTTTCTCTTTCAGCAGAAGTTTACCAGACTCTGAGTAGAATACCAACAGACCAGTGCGGCGGTCAATATCCACCATAAGAGTCTTGGATTTCATTCTTACCTTCGACGTTCCGTAAGCTACATCGACAGCAAAATCTGTTTTGGGCTTCATTGTCACCACCTCGCTCTTTACTTCTGCTGCATTGCTACCAACAGGAGTTTTGGTCACCCTAACGATGTCGGAAGAATAGAAGGTGACGTTAATGTCTTTACCGTCAACAGATAGTGAGACATTGTTTCCCGCCGACTTTTCGCCGGCATGCAGTGCAGTAGCAAATAATGAGCATACTGCGAACAGCAATGTTCTTGTCTGATTAATTGTTATTACTTTCATTCTGATATAGTATTATACGGTTTTATACTTGATATGATTTCCTTACTGTCGTCCCATTTCTATTATTCTATAACGTCCACTAAGATGCATAAGGGCAAACAGGCGAACAAGACCGTCATAGTAAGCATCAAAGTAGCCATCCTCGTAGGGCTCATGACGTGAGTTCCACAGACACTCAATGAATTCGCGACTTTTCACATGCGTGGCTGCTAATGAAGCAGCTGCGGATGTGGCAACGAATCCTACTGAATGACGAAGTTTTTTGTATCCTCCAGCCTCAAGAATGTCGTCGGGTTCACTGCCGTCGATGTTATATTGGTCGAGGAATGTGTCGATACCTTTTGAATAGAGGAAATCCTGTATGCGGTTGGCATACTGCTGCTGCCAATCCCTGTCGGCACACGACCATGAATAATCCATGGCAATATTCATCGGCACTCGCCAAGAGTCATAACGGAAGGCATCGCCAAGAACACCGCCCCGGTGCATGAGAGAGCCGTCGAAGTTGTTGTAGTCGGGATTGAGTCCTGTCACTGGATGTATGCTCTTGTGCAGATACTCACGAGAAGCCTTGGCACAGTCGAGCCAGAACTGCTCACGCCCGTCATTGGCATATTTCGCCCATATCTCATAGAATACGGGGATATGATATGAGGGGTCGGTAAACTGCCCTCCCCATGGGTCGGGAGTAAAGGTGATAAGCTTGTGCTCGATGTTGATGAGCGGTGAGGCATCCGACATACCCGTTTTCTCCATTGAGCAGTTGAGGATTTTTTGCGCCTCGGCAAGATAGTTGATACCAGTGTCGTTGCCCCAACGGTTGGAAGCGAAGATCAACGAAGTTACGAAATAGAGTTCTCCGTCGGATGCAGCACCCTGTGCATTAGGCGTTCCGTCGGTCTTGCAGCTCCATCGGAAGTATCCCCTTCTCTGCCCTTTTTGATGCTGCATATATTTCTTCGACCATCGCCACAAGCGGTCGAAGATATCTTTCTTGTTCCATTGCACTGCAATCATCATGCCGTATGACATTCCCTCGGTACGCACATCGTTGTTCTTGATGTCTGATATGTATGCCATAGAGTCGCCCACTTCGAAATACACCTTATTCTTGCCTGTGAAAAGTCCGTCAAAGGCCTCTTGCAACTTTGCGTCGATGGCTGTCTGCGAATATCCCATTTCGGCGAACAGATTGCGGTATTTCCCTGATTTCATAGCTCCTTGCGCCCAAGGCATCATGTCGAAGCCTATATAGTCGATTTCGGTTTTTGTTCCTTTCATAAGTGCCACATTAATATCTTTGATACCCTTTGGTGATTCCTTCACCTTTACTCTCACATCGCGCCATTTGTCTGTCTTCGGAATATCCACAATAGCCACGATCTTGCCTCCTGCCTTTACGGCAATACGTGCTGCCGAAGCCGACTTTGCCCTAACGACAATCTCGCTTACAGCATCATTGCCGAAGTCAACACGATTATATTCCACCGATGCTCCCTTCTTAGGGAAAATCGTCTTCCATCCCTCGAATGGTGCAGAAGGATTAATAAACGCGATATCAGCACCACCAGATATTCTACTATACCTGTCAATCTCTATACGATTGCGTGCCGAAGTCACTCCCACTCCTCGCAGTGTGGGCGTAACCTTGCGGATTGTTCCGTCGGCATTGAAGAAGAGTGAATCGCAACGTGCCGAGCGCAGTTTGTCAAACTCAGGTGAATAGTCATTGTGATGATAGAAGAGATACCACTGTCCCTTATATTCGACGATGGAATGGTGATTGGTCCAACATGCCACCGGCGATTCGTCCATGATAACTCCCTTGAACTCAAACGGTCCCATAGGTGAGTCGCCCATAGCGTATGCCAGAGTCTCTGTTGAGTCGCGCACCCACGGGAAGGTGTAGTAATACTTACCCTGTCGCTCAAAGACAAAGGGGCCTTCCTTGAATCCCTCGGGCAAGTTCTTCACCTGTTCCGGTTTGGAGTCGAGTTCCATCATATTGTCCTTGAGACGTGCCATCCACATTCCCATACCAGCCCAATAGATATATGCCTTACCGTCCTTGGGGTCGATGAGCACGCATGGGTCAATACCATTCAGTCCCTCTATCGGTCGCCACATGGGTTGGAAAGGTCCTTCGGGACTCTTGGCAATAGCCACTCCCACACCAAATCCTTTCTTCTCGCCACGAGGTGCCGCAGGGAAATAGAAATAATAATTGCCACTCTTCTCCACGCAGTCGGGCGCCCACATAGCATAAGAGTCACGCTTCACCCATGGCACCTTGTTCTGTGTGACAATAACCCCATGGTCGGTCCAGTCGGTGAGGTTCTCCGACGAGAAGACATGATAGTCCTCCATCGAAAACCATTTTTTCTCGGGTTCCACCGGACTGACGATGTCATGCGATGGATATACATACATCTTGCCGTTGAACACTCTTGCCGTTGGGTCGGCGGTATATTGGTCACGTATGATAGGATTTTGCGCCAAGGCAACAGAGGTTGCCATGCCCATCATTGTCAATAGCAATATATTCTTCTTCATTTACGGAAATTCCATTTAGAGTTATCACTGTTGAAATCATATTCAGCCAATGTCGGCGTACTGTCTGCCACTGAGTAGATGCAATATTTGGTGTTTACTCCGTCGATGCCTGGGATAGCCTTTGGCATGATGCGGAATGTGCCGTCGGTGAGCTGTTCTATACGCCATAACTGCTCAGCCGTCCCTGAATATTCCGGCACAGTGGTCAGTTCCTTGTCGGCTGTTGCTGCCAATGCACGATTGGTTCCCTCGATGGTTATCTTGAAATAAGGATTGCTAAGATATCCACCAGCCTCAGGCACAGGCATTATTGTCCATCTCTGATGCGGTCGGAAGATATTGTCGCCCGCTCTCACAGCTATGTCGCCCTCTGGCCATGTCTGCCTCACCTCGTCGAGAGTCTGCGATGGCAGCGGTTTGGTGGGTTCCGCGGGATCTATCTTCCACCACATGCGTCGTTCCTGTTCTATGCGCACGAAATCCACTGCCAACTCCAAGGCATAGCCACGGCGTTCCGACTCGATGCTCATTGTGCCACCCTCAAACTGTTCGCCAGCCACTGGCCAGTCGTTTTTCCAAAACAGCGGACGGATGGCCAGTACACTTCTGCCGCTACGCTCGAAATCGGCCTCATAATGAAACGATGTCACCTCTACACCCTCGTCAATGATAGTGCGACCGAAATGTCCTGCACCTACGGCTCTTCTTGATGCCGACACAACCATCTTTCCGCCACCTTTTATCATGTCGCGTCCCACATTGTCAAGATAAGGCCCGGTTACTTGACGCGAGCGTCCCGCCACAATGTTATATGTAGAGTTCACACCGTCGCAGCAAGTGCCGTGGGTACCAAGCAGATAATACCATCCGTTGCGGTAGATGAGGTCGGTGGCCTCGCAGTCGATAGCCACATCCTTCTCCTTGTTGCCCTCCACCCGTCGTCCTGTCTTGGGATCGAGCTCTATCATACGGATGAATCCAAAGTATGTGCCGTAGCTCATCCACAGCCGTCCGGTGGTCGGGTCGAGCAGGAGTCCGGGGTCAATGGCGTCGCAATCTTCAAGGTCGGCAGAGCGTACCACCTCAATAGGTTCCGAGAACTTGAAGTCGGGCGACTTCGGGTCGAGGGTTTTGTTCCACATTGTATATATTATGCCGCAATGACCTCCACCGAGACCACCGCCCGTACCTCCATACACCAAGAGATACCTGTCGCCAATCTTCATTGCGTCGGGAGCGGCTCCGCCACCAGGGCGCTCTGCCCCACCCTTCCATGTCCATCCGTCTTCGGTGATAAGTCCACCGCCGCCAGTACCGAAGGTATAGTATTTTCCGTCACACTCCACAAGTGTCGATGGGTCGTGAATCCATGGTTGTCCTATCTGTGCCTCAGCTACCATTGTCGCCATCATTGTGGCTGCCAATGCGATAATATTTTTTGTCTTCATCTTATTCTGATATTTTTCACTGGATTACCGTTTTCATCAATAAACCTCACGCAGAAATCACTCATTCCAGGACCATTGATTACTGCACCTCTGAGCACATTCATTCCCTTCTTTAGGGTAATCCTCTTCGACATACCGTCGTCGGCCACCATACGTCGGTCGCCCGAGAGCATCAGTGTCTCATCGCCGTTTAGCCACCACAACGAGGCGGAATTGGAACCAACAGATAGACGCACACCATCGATATCCTCGTCACATTCTATCACTGTTGTGGCAAGGAAGATGATGCCGTAATACTTTTTGTCGAGTCCTGTGGCAAAGCGGAACAGTTTGACATTATACAGTTTACTGTCCATCTTATGCCATTGCAGTTTCTGCTTACCCACCTTCACTTTCTGTCCGTCCTTGGGTAGCAGTGAGAATTGACCTTTACAATATTCCATACCAAGATGTTGCTTGATATAAGAATCGGTAAACACCGTATTTCCCCTATTGGGTTTGTCGATAGGCTCAAGCAATGTCCATCTGCGTATAAAACCCTCATTGTCGGGACAAGCAGCCTCGGATGTGGCTGGGGTGAAATAATTGTCAATGGAAGGTCCCTTGTCGGAGACCTTCCAGTTTTCCCGTTGTGCATGTATTGCCACTGACATCATCAGTGCAATAGCCAGCATACAATATTTCTTCATCTATCTTCAAATTTCAACGTTCAACTTCTTCAAGTCCTCCGGACGTGAACTGCTACCTACGAACACCTCGTATTTTCCAGGTACTACGCGCATGGTATTGGTGTCTGGATCGAAGAGTGTGAACGCCTCCTCGTCGAGCTTGATTTCCACCTTCTTGGTCTCTCCCGGCTTCAATGTCACACGCTCAAAGGCCTTGAGGGTCTTCAGCGGACCGTCAGCATCGTCGCAACGACGCACATACACCTGAACGACCTCGGTGCCCTCACGCTTGCCCGTATTCTTTAATGAAGAATAAAGAGTGAAGAGTGAAGAATCGCCTGCGGGTTGCTTCTCTATCTTTATATTATCATTTTTAAATGTTGTATAGCTCAATCCATAGCCGAAGGCATAGAGCGGATCAGAGAAGTAGCGATATGTGCGACCCTTCATCGAATAGTCCTCAAAGTCTGGCAACTGACTACTACTCTTGTAGAATGTCACCGGCAACTTACCCTGTGGATTATAGTCACCGAAGAGAACGTCGGCCACTGCCGTACCGCCCTCCATACCGGGATACCATACCTGCACGATGGCTGCACAACGCTCTGCCTCGGGGGCAAGGGCAATCGCAGAACCGGAGCAGTTGACAAATACAATCTTCTTTCCAGCCTCGGCAAGATGGCGTATGAACTCGCGCTGCACCTTAGGCAGTTCGATATGTGTGCGGTCGCCACCCTTGAATCCATCAATCTTCACAGGCATCTCCTCGCCCTCGAGCTGAGATGAAATACCGCCTACGAATACAACGGTCTCAATACCCTTCAGTTTCTCGATTGTCTCATTATAGTCGATAGGCAGTTCCTCGCCGATGTTCAGTTTCATGTTTGCTCCCCATGTCTTCACTGTATGGTAAGCCAGTTCCACGTCGTAAGTCTTTCCCTTCTCCACGTCGAGTTCGAAGCGCATCGGTTGGTCGCGCCATGTACTGTCGGCAGCGAGGGTCTTACCGTTCACCTTGAGCGAGAAGGCACCTGTGTATTGCATACGAATCACAGCCTTGCACGACTTTTCGGGCACGAATGTCGTCTCATACATAGCAGAAAAGTCCTCCATCCTCACACCATTGGCAAAGGTATGCTGACCACTAGTAGTCACAGCGATTGGGTTGACGTAATATTCCGTGGTCACCGGTTTGCCCGAGCGTGTGGTGTTATTCCAGAACGTACCTCTGATACCCTTCTTGCCGTCGGCCTTGCATTGCGTCAGGAAACTATTAACGACACACTCCTCAGTAAGGTCGCATCCCTTGAGATAAGTAACATTCTTCTTTCCTGCCTTGGCGCGTATTCCGTCGAGGATAGTCACTGTTGAATTAGGAGTGCCATTATAATTTCCCCACATCATCGGGATATTGTCGGCATTTGGACCGATGACGGCAATCTTCTGTTTCTTTGAAAGAGGCAACAATCCCTCATTGGCTTTCCCTTCGGCCGCCGAACGTTGTTTCCTCATTCCTAATTCCTCATTTTTTAATAGTACAATGCTCTGCCTTGCCATTTCCAGAGAGAGTTGGCGATGCTCCTTGCAACTGAGTATGGAAGGAGAAATTTTCGACCACTCGCACTCCTCATGAGCGTCCATTTCTCCGAGTTCGAATCGTCCTTCGAGCAGTCTCACCACATGCTTGTCAATCTCCTCTTCGGTAATCAGACCTTTTGCCACCGCCTCGGGCAGTTTGGCGTATGCATATCCGAATCCACATTCCACGTCGGTACCGGCAATGACGCCCTTGGCAGCTGCATGCTGAGGTGTGGATGATGACTTATGTGTAGTGAAGAAGTCGGCAATGGCACCACAGTCGCTCACCACCATATACTTGAATCCCCACTCGTCGCGCAGTATCTGCTGAAGCAGTCGGGTGCTGCCGCAACATGGCTCGTCGTCCCAACGCTGATAGGCACACATCACCTCCCTCACCTTTGCCTTCTGCACCAAGTCCTTGAATGCTGGCATATATGTCTCCCACAGGTCGCGTGGCGACACATCGTTTATATTTGCCACGTGGCGGCTCCATTCCGGACCGCTGTGTATGGCATAGTGCTTGGCACAAGCAAGCAGTTTACGGTATTTTGCCGACTCCGGTCCTTGCAGTCCTCTCACCACGGCCTGCCCCATAAGTGATGTGAGATGCGGGTCCTCGCCGTATGTCTCCTGTCCACGTCCCCAACGAGGGTCGCGGAAGATATTCACATTAGGAGTCCATACCGACAAGCAATGGAATCTCGTGGCGCCCACTCCATTCTGATATTGCTCGTTCCACTTGGCGCGGGTCTCGTCGCTCGCCACCGAGAAGACTTTCTCCACCAAAGGCACATTAAATGATGCCGCCATACCGATTGGTTCGGGGAAAACGGTCACATTGCCCTGATTGGCAAGTCCATGCAGAGCCTCGCTCCACCAGCTGAACGCCTTTATACCCAGACGTGGGATGGCAGGCGACTCGTCGCACATAAGGTCGGCTTTTTCCTTTAAAGTTAGTCTTGAAGTAAGATCTACTGCTCTCTCATGGGCTGAGAGATTGGTGTTTTGATACGGCCACTGCTGTGCCGAAACGTTGCTACAGGCAATCACTGCCACTGCAAAAAATAGGTTTCTAATTTCCATTATAGCTATTGTTTAAGTTTAAACGAAGTTTAACGACAAGCCTTGGCCTCCCACCAGTCGAAGTTGAAAAGGTTCTTCTTCTGCATGGAATTGCTCTTGAATACGAAATATAGGTCGTGTACACCGCTGCACTTGGTCAGAGCTGTGCGGAATGTCTCATACTTGAACTTGGTGTTGGGAACATCTATGCTGCCGGCCTTCCATCCGTCGGGAGCATCGAGGCGAATCTCCATTGTTCCTCCAAACATCTGAGCAGAACAGCTCGCCAACAGTTCCTTGGCTCCCTTGCCGAAGTCAACACCCTTGACGAGAATATACTCGCCGTCGTCGATATCTGTAACAAAGAGAGTGGGATTCCATGGACCAGAAGGATTCTCGCGTGTGGTCTTCAGTCCGTAGCCCCATGCCATGGTCTCGGCCTCTACACGGCGGAATGGATTAAATGTGCCCACCTGCTCGAGTTTGCAGTCCTGGAAATATGGCAATTCCTGTATTGTTCCATCTGCGTTATATGTCATCTCGGCAGCCATGCAACAGCGGCGCTCTGCATGACGGGATGACTCCAGACGGAATATGTCGTAGGTAAGACCGAAGCAATACGCCTTACCCTTAAAATCGATGATGCCGGGATGATTACCACGTGTGCGTGGAGTATGATCCATGATATGTCCCTTGTGCTCCCATGGTCCTGTTGGCGACTTGCTCATGGCATAGCCAATACCCTCGGGACAGCAGGTGGAAGCGTATGCAAGGTAATACCACTTCTCGCCCCGGGCATTCTTGCGCGACCAGAACCACGGTCCTTCCTGATAGTCGCCGATAGGGTCCATCTGCATTATCTCACCTTTGGTGGAGATCATGTCTTCATTGAGACGCACGCAATAAGTATGGGGATTGCCCCAGTACATATATGCCTGTCCGTCGTCGTCAATCCATATAGCGGGATCGATGTCCGACCAATGTTCTTGTCGCCATACGAGCGGTTTGCCGATAGGGTCTTTGAACGGTCCGAATGGAGAGTCGGCAACAAGCACACCGATACCATTTCCGTGAATGGGGCAATACATATACCATTTGCCGTTGCGCTCAATCACATGTTCTGCCCAAGCGCCATTGTTACCTTTATACCACTTGAAGTCGCGCAGTGAGGCCACAGCACCGTGGTCCTGCCAGTTGACCATATCCGTGGAGGTGTAGAGCAGCCAGTCCTTCATCTTGAAGCCCTCGGCATCATCCTCATCGTGAGTGGTGTAGAGATAGACTGTGTCGCCATGCACATAGGGTGCAGGGTCGGCAGTGTATTTTGTCTGAATAATAGGCAGATTTATGGTCTGCTTGTTCTGCGCAGTGGCAGACATAGTGGAGGCAATGACCATCGCGGTCATTGCCGTTCCAACTGAGAGAATTTTTGATAAAAAGTTAAAATACATACACTAACTAATTTTTACTTGTTGATAAACTTCTTGCCGTTGGTCTTGTTGATGACCAGTCCCTTGAAACCGTTGCCTACATTGCGGCCGCTGAGGTCGAACCATTTACCTGTAGTTGGCTTCTTGTCGGCAAAGATGCTGTTGATACCCGTCTGCGATTTAAGTATCTCGAGCATTGTCTCAGCATAACGTTTACCGATGATGCGATAGCCTTCGGCAGTAAAATGCAGTCCATCGCCACGTTGCGGGCAATCCTTGGAGCTGATGACATGAGCAGTGGGTATGACATCCGGTAATGTAGCGATAACACTATTAAAACCGCCGCACAACCCACCGAGGTCGCTCTGCACTGTCTCGCCTGCGAGCAGTGGAACATTGTCGGCAGAGAGGTTCAGTTCGCTGAGCAAACGCTCATACACCTTCTTCACATTCTCAGTCCAATTACCCATACCGCCATCGGTCTCGCCTTGGTGCATCAAGATACCCCTAATGACACCATATTGCTGTGCCTTCTTTGCCATATCCACCAAACGGCGGAATGGATTATTGTCATAGTTGCTCATGATATTCTTAAACCAGTCGGCCTCGCCAGCTACATAGTCGGCTACATATTCCTCCATGAAGCCCTTGATACTCGTACCTCCGATGGCCACGTGAATTACTCCAATCCTCACCTCTTCGGGTAAGTTTTCACACATCGTGCGTCCGAAATAGTCGGCAGGAGTGAGCCCCGTACCTTGTCGGCAAATAGGAGGAACGGCGGTGTACCACTTACCCATTTCGCGCTTTGGATTAGAGAAGTTGACAGCAGCCATCACCTGGAATCTCTCAGGCACATTCTCATAGTCTTGAGCCTCGGGAGTGGCATTTCCCTCCATGTTCGACTGTCCGAAGCAGAGATAAATCTGGAAGTTGGGGTCGGCGCTATCGGGCACTCCTATCCACTGAGTGAGATTGGCAATGGCCTTCTTAAGTTTTTCGGCCTCTGCAAGATAGTCCTCGTCGTTTTCCGTTGTGAATACCTCTGCGGCTGCGAGAGCCTCCTCAAGAGTCTTACGAGCGGCAATCGCCTCCTCGCGTGTCAGGTCAGCGCCAGCCTCAAGAGCAACTTTGGCATCCTTGATGGCCTGCAGGAGGTCGCCCTTATATGATGTACTCACAATCTTGAAGCTCACTCCACCCTGCCATGAGATTTTCTCCCATGCGGCGGGCAATTCGCCCTCGAAGTCATCATTTACAATCAGATTGTCCTCATTGCCCACCTCAACGAATTTCACATCATCAAATAAGATGCTTCCTCCATATTGACCGAAAACAAACTGGAACTTGTTGATGGGAAATCCGGCCTTGAACTCCCATGTATAATCCTTTCATGATGTAGAGAAGTCGTAGGCCGAGAGATAATGCAGATCCTTGCTTCCTCCCCACTCGTCCTTATTGCTTGATGCGTCGTCGATGGGCCAGAAGGCAAGTGTGCCATCAGCAGACCCCTTGATGCGCATGGTGAGTCGATAGGTCTTACCCACAGTGAGGGGCACACTGAGTCGGCGGTGTATCTGCCAGTCCCAAATATTTGCCTGTGCCTGGGAGGTAGTTACCTCCAATGCATGACTGATAGCCTCTTCGCTATTTCCCTGTGCATTTAATCCTGAGATAACGCCACACAACAACGTTAACAGAACAATTATTCGATTTTTCAT
>SAMEA3663103__coassemble_691_pt1 | contig 13766 bp, 12 predicted proteins | sample SAMEA3663103__metabat2_low_PE_014 | metagenome-assembled genome bin SAMEA3663103 (sample SAMEA3663103) | pig gut metagenome | biome: pig gut; feature: pig-associated habitat; material: faeces | place: France | collected 2012 | reverse complement strand
TTGCCCAATATGCAGCCTCTGCGAGTCGTCCGTCCCTCTCGGCATAGCGGAAACGGTCGAACATTGGGTGACTCGCCGTACTGATATAGCAGTCGAACAAGTCATATCCACGGTCATATTGACCTTTGCGAACGAAAAACGATCCTCCATAATAAAGGTTGGGTCGATAATTGTTCAATATCTCCGAATACTTCTTTCTTTGTGATGTATCTACTGAATCCAGTCGCGCAATAATGTCGAACATTTCCTTTGCGTAACCGAACAGCATTGCCGTGTCGAATTTCTGCTTTAAATACAGTTTTTCGTTACCTGCGGCATATTGTCTCTCCACAGCATCAAACCATGTGGAGTAGATCTTAGGATTATGGCGGTTAGTGGAGTCGTTTGCAAGCAAGCCTTTCATCAGCTCTACCGCCTTGTCCAGGTTAGCGCCACTCTTGATGTATGTCCGTGCTTGAGAGATCTCCTTGCGTTGAGCTCTCAAGCACGGTGTTGTCATTAAAAAGAGAAGCAATATTGATATAATTCTCAACATTCAATCTTCAATTTACTTCTTGAGCAACTGCTGCATCTCGTTTGCCTTAGCCTCGTCGCCGATAGCATAGTAAATCTGATAGAGAGGATATGCCCAATTGGTCTTCTCCTGATTGGGGTCCATATCCTTCAGTTTCTCAAGATATCCCTTCGACTCGTTGAGCACGTCCAGCACCTTCTGGTTGTCGGCAGCCGACAAGCGACCTGTTGACTTGTTGGCAAGCTGGTCCTTGAGAGAGATAGCCTTAGAGTTAAGACTGATACCGATGTTAAAGATTACCTGAACGAAGCTGGGGTCAATCTCAATAGCTTTCTTATAGGCTGCAACAGCATCGTCCCACTTTTCCTCATTCATGAGAGTCTCACCCTTGAGAGCCCAAGCCATCTTGTTCTGAGGATCCTTGGCAAGCTCATCCTCCAACCAAGTCTTCTTCTCTGCTGTCAACCAGGGCTTTGAATAGTAGTCGATGAGCAGTCCGAAGTAGCGCTCGTTCTTGGGATCTTTTGCGTGCAGGTCCTTCAGTGTATTAAGATATGCTACAGAGTCGGCCTGGGTCTTGCAGTTATCCTTCTGCGAGAAGATCAGAATCTCCTGAGCATCAGCGACTTTTGCTGGGTCTTTCATTGCCACATTGGCATACCGAACAGCCTTCTCATAGTCCTTCTGGTTGTAGGCTGCAAGTGAGGCGAAGTAAGCGATTTCCGACATACTCTTGTCCTCTTCCCACTTCTCATTAGCAAACAAGGGAGCAGATGGAGAATCCACATACAAACCCCATGCCTCAAGAGCCTTGCCCTGGTCCTTCTTGTCGTTGTAGAAGAACAGACCGGCATTGATAAGTCCGTTGCGAGCAGCCTTGTAGTTGGCAGAATTCTTCTTCTGGAACTTTGGCTTCACCTTACCCTTGTCGTTGGGCTGAATGTCAAACTCGTTACACTTATAAGCGGCTTTGAAAGCCTCTACGAGTGCAGTGTACATAGACTCCTGAACGTCGGCGGGAGTGTCAACCTTCTTCAACTGGTTTTCAACCATTGTCTGCTGACCATCCATGTAAATCTTGTACTGGGCGGCACTCTTTTCGTTCCATTCAGCTGCCTGTTCGGCTGCTGTCTGGGCAAAAGCAGTGGTAGCTGCTGCTGCCAAAACTGCCATCATGAAAATTTTCTTCATTGTTGTAATTATTAGAGATAAAACATTAATTTTCTGTATTCTCTGTATTTTCTACATTAGGCGACTCATCCGAATCAACTATCTGTGTATCATCCGGTTCAACTATTGTCTCAGTCTCCTCTTCTGATTCTGTCATCACCTTGCATACGCTAGCTATAACATCGTTCTTCTTTGTGAGGTTGATGAGTCTCACTCCCTGTGTGGCGCGACCCATTACTCTCACATCGGCAACCTTCATACGGATGAGTATTCCACTCTTGTTGATTATCATAAGGTCGTTCTCGTCGGTCACTACCTTGATAGCTACAAGTCGGCCTGTCTTCTCGGTGATGCTGATGGTCTTTACACCCTTGGCACCACGTGCAGTCTTGCGGTAGTCATCCACATCGCTACGCTTACCGTAACCATTCTCACTTACAACCATAATGGTCTCGGTCTGAGGATCGTTGACGCATACCAGTCCTACCACCTCGTCGTCTCCACCATCAAGACGCATACCACGTACACCAGTTGACACACGTCCCATCGGGCGCAACTCTTCCTCGTTGAATCGGATTGCCCTACCATTGCGGTTGGCAAGGAGCAACTCGTTGTGACCATTGGTAAGACGTACGCCTACCACCTGGTCGCCATCAAGGATATTGATGGCATTCACACCATTGGCACGTGGACGGCTATAAGCCTCAAGACAGGTCTTCTTGATGATACCGTTCTTGGTTGCAAATACAACATAGTGGCTGTCAACAAATTCCTTGTCATTCAAATTCTTTATTCTCAGCACTGCATTGATGGCATCGTCAGCCTCGATGTTGAGCAAGTTCTGTATTGCCCTACCCTTTGAGTTCTTGGCACCCTCAGGTATCTCGTAGCACTTCAGCCAATAACACCTACCCTTCTGGGTGAAGAACAACAGTGTGTTGTGCATTGTGGCAGGATAGATATATTCGGTGAAGTCCTCGTCGCGGGTGTGTGCACCCTTACTGCCCACTCCACCACGGCTCTGCTCGCGGAACTCTGTAAGAGCCGTTCTCTTAATATAACCAAGGTGGCTGATGGTGATAACCACAGGATCATCCGGATAGAAGTCCTCTGCATTAAACTCCTCGCTGGAATACTTGATTTCGGTGCGACGCTCGTCACCATACTTCTCCTTCACCTCAAGCAGTTCGTCCTTCATCACCTTTTTGCAAAGCTCGGGATCGTCGAGGATTGACTGCAAGTATGCAATGAGTTTCTCAAGTTCCTCATATTCAGCATGCAACTGATCCATCTGCAGACCAGTGAGCTGACGCAAGCGCATATCCACGATAGCTCTTGCCTGAACATCATCGAAGTCGAAGCGCTTCATCAAGTTTTCGATAGCCTCCTGAGGAGTCTTCGAGGCACGGATGATATGCACCACCTCGTCGATATTATCACATGCCACTATCAATGCCTCAAGGATATGGGCACGGTCCTGTGCTTTCTTCAAGTCAAACTTGGTGCGACGGATAGTCACGTCATGACGGTGGTCAACAAAGTGCTTTACACACTCCTTGAGCGACAGCAACTTCGGGCGTCCGTGTACCAGCGCAATGCAGTTCACCGAGAACGAGCTCTGTAATGCTGTCATCTTGAACAGTTTGTTCAGGATAACGTTGGCATTGGCATCACGTCTTACGTCAACAACGATACGCATACCTTGACGTCCCGACTCGTCGTTGACATTGGTGATACCCTCAATCTTCTTCTCAGTGGCAAGGTCGGCGATGTATTTCACCAAGTCGGCCTTGTTCACTCCATAGGGAATCTCTGTTACGACAATCTTGTCGTGAGTGTCACCAGTCTCAATCTCAGCCTTAGCACGCATGATGATGCGTCCTCTACCAGTCTCATAGGCATCCTTCACGCCTTGTATTCCATAGATATATGCGCCTGTGGGGAAGTCGGGAGCCTTGATGAACTCCATAAGTCCGTCAGTATCAATATCCTCATTGTCGATATAGGCGCAACATCCGTCAATCACCTCACCAAGATTGTGTGTAGGGATATTGGTAGCCATACCAACGGCAATACCGTTGCCGCCATTGACGAGAAGATTTGGAATCTTGGTAGGCATCACACTCGGTTCGACAAGCGAGTCGTCGAAGTTGTTAACCATATCCACGGTATCCTTCTCCAAGTCGTCCATGATATGCTCACCCATCTTCGACAGGCGGCACTCAGTATAACGCATGGCAGCCGGAGAGTCGCCGTCCACCGAACCGAAGTTACCTTGTCCGTCAACAAGCGTGTACCTCATGGCCCAATCCTGAGCCATACGCACCAATGCTCCATACACTGAGCTATCACCATGTGGATGGTACTTACCAAGCACCTCACCCACGACGCGGGCACACTTCTTGTAGGGGTTGTTACTAGTATTACCAATACCCATCATACCATATAGGATACGACGGTGTACCGGTTTGAATCCGTCTCTCACATCCGGAAGGGCACGAGCCACAATCACCGACATTGAATAGTCGATGTATGAGGATTTCATCTCCTCCTCGATGTTAATTTTAATAATTCTGTCTTGATCTAATGTCTGATCCATTTTTGGATTTTCTATATGTTATTTTATAATTATTTCTTTTAGCGTTCAAAATTACTAATAAAATCTGAGACAGCAAAACATTTAAGCAATTTTTAACGGCTTAGGGCAAAAAAAATCCCGAAACAGCTATGTTTCGGGACTTTTCTATATAAAATTAAACTATTCGTTTCCGATAGATAATTATTCAGCTGCGGGAGCTTCCTCCTCGGCTGCAGGAGCCTCAGCCTCGGCTACAGGAGCCTCAACAGCTGCGGGAGCCTCAACCTTCTCCTCTGCGGGAGCGCCTTCGGCAACAACCTTAACAGGGATCTCAACGCTAACCTCCTTGTGGAAGCAAACTGTTGCGACATAATCACCCACCTTCTTAATATCGCGCATAACGATAATCTTGCGGTCGATGTCGTGACCGAGCTTCTTCAGCTCCTCAGCTACATGAGCTGCTGTAACAGAACCGTAGGTAACGCCAGTAGCGCCCACCTTGGCTGAAATTGTGAGGGCAACGTCCTTGATAGCCTCAGCCTTCTGCTCAGCGGCAGCCTTGAGAGCTGCGAGCTTGTGAGCCTGCTGCTTCAGGTTCTCTGCCAATACCTTCTTTGCTGACTCAGAGGCGATAACTGCCTTACCAGTAGGGATAAGGTAGTTGCGGCCGTAGCCAGACTTTACATTAACGATGTCGTTCTTGAATCCAAGTCCGATGATATCTTCTTTCAGTATGATTTCCATGTGTCAATCCTCCTCTTTAATTATTTCATCAAGTCAGTAACGTATGGAAGCAACGCAATCTGGCGTGCACGCTTGATAGCCTGAGCCACACGGCGCTGATACTTCAGAGAAGTGCCAGTGATACGACGGGGAAGAATCTTTCCCTGCTCGTTGAGGAACTTCTTGAGGAACTCTGGATCCTTGTAGTCGATGTACTTGATACCGCTCTTCTTGAAACGGCAATACTTCTTCTTCTTTGTGTCCACTGAGGGTGGAGTCAAATACCTGATTTCTGATTCTTGTGCCATGATTTAAGCCTCCTCTGATTTTTTAGCATACTTGTTCTTGCGCTTGATAGCATACTCTGCAGCATACTTGTCGAGCTTAACTGTCATAAAGCGGATGACCTTCTCGTCGCGACGATAGTTCACCTCAAGCTTGTTAATGAGTGATGGCTCAGCCTTGAATTCCAACAGGCAGTAGAAACCTGTGGATTTCTTCTGAATAGCGTAAGCCATCTTCTTCAGTCCCCAGGCCTCTTCGTTCAGAATCTCTGCACCATTATCGGTGAGGAGCTTCTTGAATTTAGCGACCGTTTCCTTCATCTGTTCATCAGACAAAACGGGAGTCAAAATGAAAACGGTTTCGTATTGATTCATACTACTTTAAAATGTTAAATTAATGTTATTTTGCAAAAATGCGGTGCAAAGGTACTCATTTTATTTTATTCTACCAAATTTTTTTCGTACTTTTGCAGCAAAATTAACGATTTATATGAAGATTAGCGGAAAAATTATAGGATTAGGGCTCATTTTTATCGGTTCTATCCTACTTTTAATAAGTTTTGCAGCGGGATGGACGTCATCCAACCCGCTGCTGATTTCTTGCCTTATTTTGATTGCCGTTGGAATAATTATCTCGGCAAAGCAAATATAACACAAATGGTTTACTCTTCCTCCGGAGTGATGAGCTTATAGCCCTTACCGTGGATATTGATGATCTCTATCTGGTCGTCATCCTTGAGGTGCTTGCGCAATTTTGTGATATACACATCCATTGAGCGGGCATTGAAATAGTTGTCGTCGATCCAGATGGTCTTCAGGGCAAAGTCGCGCTGGAGAATCTCGTTGGCATGACTGCAGAGCAAGGCGAGGAGTTCGTTCTCCTTGGTTGTGAGCTTTGTCTGCTTGTCGCCGATAACGAGCAACTGCTTCTGTGTGTCGAATGTGAAGCGACCGATATGATAGAGTGTGCTCTCCTTGTTTTTCTTTCCACGTACGCGACGCAGGATTGCCTCTATACGGAACACGAGCTCTTCCATTGAGAAAGGCTTTGTGATATAATCGTCGGCACCAATCTTGAATCCCTCGAGGATATCTTCCTTCAGTGTCTTTGCTGTCAAGAAGATAATTGGTATCTCGGCATTGGCACTGCGGATTTCCTGGGCGAGAGTGAATCCGTCCTTCTTGGGCATCATCACGTCGAGCACACAGATGTCAAACTTAGTCTTGAGGAATGCCTTGTAGCCTGCGTCACCGTCAGGACAAAGTTCTGCCTCATAACCCTTTGCTGCAAGGTATTCACGCAGCAACATTCCCAGATTTTCGTCGTCTTCGCAAAGAAGAATCTTCAAATTGTCTTCCATAATCTTTTCTATTTTATGTGTTAATATTATAATTCTTGTTGTTAATTCTGTATCACCGGCAATGTGATGGTGAACTTCGTTCCCTTGCCGAATTCGCTTTCCACATGGATGGTACCCTTGTGCAGGTCGATGATTTTCTTCACGTATGCCAGTCCCAATCCGAATCCCTTGGCGTCGTGCAGGTTACCGGTATGAACCCTATAGAATTTCTCGAATATCTTCTTTAGGTTCTCCTTCTTGATACCCATTCCTGTGTCGCGTATTGAGAGATACAAGTGCTGGTCGTCGTTCCACGTCTTCATATATATGTCGAGCGGCATGTCCTGCTTGCGGTATTTCACTGCATTGTCCAGCAGATTAAAGATCACGTTTTGGAAGTGCATCTCATCCACGTATATTGCTGAGTCGATGGCTTCAATCTCAGTATATATCTTTCCTCCCGTGTGCTCCACTCTCAGTGTGAATGAATTGGCGATATTCTCCACCATTTCGTTGAGGTCGAGTTCCTTCTTTTTGAATACCGCCTTCTTGCGGTCGAACATCGACATCTGCAGCACCTTCTCCACGAGGAATCTCAAGCGCTTCGACTCGTCATTGATCACTCCACCCAGATGGCTCAGCATTGCCGGACTCTTACCCACACTGTTGTCGTTGAGCATCTGTGCCGCAAGTGAGATACTTGCTATTGGAGTCTTCAGTTCGTGTGTCATGTTGTTGATAAAGTCGTTCTTTATCTCGGTATATCTCTTCTGCCTGAATATCACTACTATGGTGAATATGAAGGTGATGAGCAATACGAGGGTGAACACCACTGACGGTATCATGAACCTGATGCTCGAAAAGATATATCCGTTGATGTCGGGAAAGTGGATTTTCACTACTCCCATCTTCGACGAGGGGTCGTTGCGGAAAAGCACCTGCGAATATGTGTATGGCAGTCCGTCCTCCGTGTAGTCGGGACAACGGTACACCTCTCTGCCGTCGGCTGTAGATACTGTGAAGTGATATGGAATGTTGATACCGTTGTTCAGCAGTTCTGCCCTTATGTCCTGATCGAGCAACTTGAAGTTGATGCGCTCCCTGAGCGGTTTTTCGCTCGCTGTATAGAGTATGTTATACACCACCTCGTCGAGCAAGGCTTTCTGATATACATACCTGTTTCTCACTATCTCCTGCAACGACTTTGAGGCCTCACTGATTGAGTTCTTGTCCGACCTCAGTATCATTGCCTTGGGAATGGTGGATGGTTTGGTGGTGATTGTCTTCAACTGGAATGATGAGTAAATCGTACCGTCCTTGCCTGCCACTGCATATTGGTGGGAGTGTTGCACCACACCGCCGTTAAGGTCGCCATGAGATGACACCGAGTCTTGACGGAATGCCCTACGCTCTGTCTCATTGACGTCCTTCTCAAGATAGCGCAAGGTCTCGTTGACCTCGAGGTTTCTCGATGCTTGATAGAGACTTCTGTTGACCGACTCGTCAAACTGTTCCTTCTTCATCTTTGCCATCTCTTCGATGTAAGACAACTGCAAATAGAGCAGTGCAAGGAACGAGAATCCCATTATTATTGCTATGATCCAAATCGTTGACTTCTTCATGGTTGCAAAATTACATCAAATTTTAATAAGTTGGTAGGATTTAGTTAATTATTTCTGCGCAATTTTACTAAATTAACACTTTTCTATATTTTTATTTGCAAATAATCAATTATCTTCAATAAGACTGCTATTAATATATAGCAAATTATCACCTGAAGAACGGATAATCTGATGCCGTCAATAGCCGCCAGGGGCAATTGGGAAATATATTCGACAGTGACATTCATCACCCAAGCAATTAATCCCACAGCCTTCACCAACCACAACTGAATAAACGACAAAGGCCAAAACATCACTATCGCCAACGCCCCATACAGCAATAACGTTGTCAACGGTACGACTATGAGATTAGAGATGATAAACCAGCACGGGAGGCTGTGGAAATAGAAAGCCACGAGGGGAGCCGTACCAAGTTGTGCAGCCAATCCCACTGATACCATTCCCCATATTTTGGACAGATAGTGATGATGGGAATGGAATTCTGGCGGCAACAATCCATTTAGCAATGGACAGATGACAATAATTGCCCCCACCGACATTATGGACAATTGAAAACCTACATCTAAGATTATCCTTGGATTGACGAGCACCATTATCATTATGGTAGTCACAAGCACATCCAAGCGGTCGCTCCCTGGCTTCAACACTTCGGTAAGTGTGAATATGCTTAACATTATAGCAGCCCTTACCGCCGACACAGGCATTCCCACAATAACGACATAGCACCATATTGTGGCTATTACCACAAAACGACCAACCCTACTCCACCCTACAATAAGCATTAACACGAAATAGAGAATGGCAAGATGTGTGCCCGACAAGGCAAGGACATGAGCCACTCCCGCCCTCGAATATTCATTTCGCAGACTGCGGTCGATAAATCGTTTGTCGCCCAGGGTCATCGCCGACACCACTGCCAGTTCGTCACCCTCAAGTCCGTTGGCGACATATAGGTCTGTCACATCCTGTCTCACTGCAGCTGCACCACGGGATATGTTAGTCTTCCACTCACTTTCTCCCCCAATGTCTTTTATATTATCGTGTGCGGCACACAAAGCTACGCTACAAATCATTCCCGCACACAACATCCCGATTATTATAAATGCATTACGCCTTCCCAGCCTATAGACCAAAAGGCAAATCGCCGCTGCAACCAAAACGGTTACAACGGCGATTGTCAAAAGGTCAAGGAAACCAGCAAAAAAAGGCCATTTGGCATATAGAAGGACTCCTATAACCAAGGCGAGTGTATAGAAAAGAGCTGGACGTTCCTTGACCATAATAATATCTATCAATCTCTTATTCCTCACTCTCCTCAGCCTCATGCTCCTGAATGAGCTGCTGCTGAATATCGTTGGGAACGAGTTCATAGCTTGCAAACTTGGTTGTGAACGAAGCGCGTCCACCAGTGATTGAGCTCAGGGCAATACTGTAGTTGGAGAGTTCCTTCAGAGGAATCTTTGCCTGCAGCTTCTGATAGCCAGCCTCGCTGTCCATGCCCATGATGAGGGCACGACGTCCCTGCAGGTCGCTCATCACATCGCCCATGAAGTCAGAGGGCACATATACCTCAAGGTCGTAGATTGGCTCGAGGATCTTCGGTCCTGCCTCCTTGAATGCTGCAGCAAAGGCATTGCGTGCGGCAAGCATGAACGAGAGTTCGTTGGAGTCAACCGGGTGCATCTTTCCGTCATATACTATCACACGTACGTCACGAGCATAACTGCCAGTCAGAGGTCCACGCTCCATACGCTCCATGATACCCTTGAGGATTGCGGGCATGAATCGTGTGTCGATAGCACCACCCACCACTGAGTTCAGGAAGACGAGTTTGCCGCCCCACTCCAGGTCGATCTCCTCACGGCTCTTTATGTTCATGCGGAATTCCTGTCCGCCAAACTTGAACACTGTCGGGTCGGGCATTCCATCGGCATACGGCTCAACAATCAAGTGCACCTCACCAAACTGTCCGGCACCACCCGACTGCTTCTTGTGGCGATAGTCGGCACGGGCCTGCTTTGTGATAGTCTCGCGATAAGGTATCTTTGGTTCGCCATATTTCACCTGTATCTTCTCATTGTTCTCAAGACGCCACTTCAATGTGCGCAGGTGGAACTCACCCTGTCCGTGAACAATAGTCTGCCTCAACTCCTTCGACTGCTCCACAACCCATGTCGGGTCTTCCTGTCTCATCTTCGTAAGGGCAGCCATCAACTTCTCCATCTCCTGCTCGTTGACAGCCTTGATAGAGCGTGAATACTTGGAGTTAGGATATTTGATGAAATCATATCTATAGTCGCAATCCTTTGCATTGAGGGCATTACCAGTCTTAACGTCCTTCAGCTTAACCGTACAACCGATGTCACCGGCGCAAAGTTCGTCAACTGGCAGACGGTTGGCTCCCGCACAAGCATATATCTGTGCGATGCGCTCCTTCGAGCCACGGTCGGCATTCGACAGGTCGGCACCAGCCTTCACCTTTCCGCTCATCACCTTGAAATACGACACCTCACCGATATGCGGCTCCATTCCAGTCTTGAAGAAATAGAGAGATGTAGGACCGTCAGAGTCGGCAGCCACCTCTTCACCACGTGTATTGTGCAGCTTCGGCATCTCGCTGACGAACGGCACTACGTTGCCCAAGAACTCCATCAGACGGCGGACGCCCATGTCCTTACCAGCACAAACGCAGAACACGGGGAATATCGAGCGTGTCACGAGTCCCTTGCGGATACCCTCACGCAGTTCGTCCTCTGTCAGAGTCTCTTCCTCGAAGAATTTCTCCATCAGGCCTTCGTCGTTCTCGGCAGCAGCCTCCACAAGAGCCTTGTGCAGCTCCATAGCCTTGTCCATTTCCTCGGCTGGGATATCCTCGATGATTGGTGCTCCACCCTCGGGCTTCCATGAATATTTCTTCATGAGCAGCACATCGATAAGCGAGTTGAATCCAGGACCAGTGGAGATAGGATATTGTATCTGCACGCACTTAGGTCCGTAAATCTCCTGCATGGTAGAGATGATATTGTCAAAGTCGCATTTATCACTGTCCAACTGGTTAACCAAGAAGATAACCGGTTTCTTCAACTTCTCTGTATAACGGAAGTTGTTCTGTGTTCCCACCTCGGGACCATATTGGCCGTTTATCAGCACCACTGCCTGATCGGTAACGTTGAGAGCTGTAATTGCGCCTCCCACGAAGTCGTCCGAACCCGGGCAATCGATGATGTTGAGCTTCTTGTTGTTCCACTCCACATGGAATACGGTTGAGAACACTGAGTAACCATATTCCTGTTCAACGGGGAAATAGTCACTCACGGTATTTTTAGCTTCCACTGAGCCACGGCGCTTGATGATGCCTGCCTCATAAAGCATTGACTCGGCAAGTGTTGTCTTGCCGCTACCCGCACTGCCAATCAGTGCAATGTTTTTGATTTCACTCGTTTGATATACTTTCATATCTTTTTACGTTTTTAGTGAATACTATAAAGGTTCTAAGTTATTACGGCGACTAAATTAGACATTTTTCGTGAGATATGCAAACAAATTGGGCAAAAATGTTTGATTTATTAAACAAAATTAGTACTTTTGCAGCAAATTTCAGATAAAATGGCTGGTTTATACGTTCATATTCCCTTTTGCAAGTCGCGTTGCATCTATTGTGCCTTCTATTCCACCACATCCGCTGGCATGGAGGAAAAATATGTGTCGGCACTGTGTCGCGAACTCGATTTACGCTCTGATTATTGCTCCTCCGAATGGCAGACGGTATATATCGGTGGCGGCACTCCAAGCACATTGTCCCCCGAACAGCTCCAACGGCTTTTTTCGCATATCGACTGCTCCCACGCCACAGAAGTAACCATCGAGTGCAATCCCGACGATGTCACTCCCTCCTTTGCATCTCTGTTGGCTTCTCTGCCGGTCAATCGTGTGAGCATGGGAGCACAAACATTCGATGACAGTCGCCTCGGATTTCTCCGCCGCCGACATAATGCTGCAGAGGTTGTAAATGCTGTCAGCACACTGCGGGATGCCGGTATCGACAATATCAGTATCGATCTTATCTACGGATTCCCAGAGGAATCTCTCAAGCAATGGGACGACGACATCACTGCCGCCCTATCCCTCGGAGTGGAACATCTCTCGGCCTATTGCCTATCGTACGAGGTAGGCACTCCTCTCTATCGTATGCTCGAAGAGGGGAAGGTGGAAGAGAGTGACGACGAACTGACACGCGCGATGTACTACCGGCTTATCGACCGACTTGCCGCTGCTGGATATGAGCACTACGAGATAAGCAACTTCGCCCTCCCCGGACGTCGAGCCCTTCACAACAGCAACTACTGGAACTCCACTCCCTATATGGGAATAGGCGCTGCCGCACATTCATATAACGTCACAAGCCGACAATGGAACATTTCCGACCTTCGGAAATATATATTAGAAGTGGAAAATGGTCATCTGCCATTCGAACGCGAGTATCTCGACATCACCGAGAGATACAACGACACAGTGATGCTCTCCCTACGCACATGCGACGGCATCGACCTTGCCGACTTGAAATCCCGTTTTGGCACCGACCTTCACTCCTATCTTCTTCGTCAGGCACGACAATACGAAGAAAGCGGTCTGCTCGTCCATGAGCACGACCGCCTCCGTCTTTCCCGCAATGGGTTATATGTTAGTGATATGGTCATCACCGACCTGCTGAAGGTATAACTCCCTACAGGCATCCTCAAGCAATTCGATGACGAGTTCAAATCCCTTGTCGCCACCGTAATAAGGGTCGGGCACGGTGGTTGCCTCGGGATGATGCCTCAGAAAGTCGGCCATCCTCACCACCTTTTCCATATCTTTTTCCGAAGGGGCAAGCGACGACACGGCCCTGTAATTATCGTGGTCCATGACAACAATCAGGTCGAAGTCTTTGAAATCCTGCCTGCATATCTGTCGCGCCCTACTGTTGAAATTGTATCCATGTGCAGCACCATGGCGTCGCATACGCGAATCTGGCAGTTCGCCCACATGCCACGATCCGATACCGGCAGAGTCGATAAAGAAGTCGTCCTCCCTACCCTCTTCCTTCACTATATGTTTCATAATACCCTCGGCAGCCGGTGAGCGGCATATATTGCCAAGGCACACAAAAAGAATCTTTTTCTTCATACCTGCAATTTTTCATGCAAAGATACAACCTTTTTCCCATTTCTCCAAACTTTTCCCTTATTATTTACCATATAAAATTCGTTTGTGGATATTATGATGTACCTTCGCTATACCTTCGCTGTACCTTCGCTGTACCTTCGCTGTACCTTCGCTGTACCTTCGCTTTTTGCTCTATAGGGAAAATAGGTACAAAAAAGGAACAACAGAGTCATAGCGTCACATGTCACATGGATTTTTTGTCGTTTTTATGTTTCTTTTTTGCTTTTGAGAGAAGCCCTATATTGTATTATTATTTATATATATATATTTAATTAATAAAATAAGGTACGTGTTATTATATAGAAAAAATGAGATTATGCTTTTAGGAGC
>SAMEA3663103__coassemble_673_pt1 | contig 14002 bp, 8 predicted proteins | sample SAMEA3663103__metabat2_low_PE_014 | metagenome-assembled genome bin SAMEA3663103 (sample SAMEA3663103) | pig gut metagenome | biome: pig gut; feature: pig-associated habitat; material: faeces | place: France | collected 2012 | reverse complement strand
TTGGTAAACTCATTGGCTGTCTTACTCTTGGAGTCGGTGACGGGGGCAGCTGATGATGGTGTATATTCAGTGGCTGTGTTCTGCCAACCATCGTTGTGCTGCAATTGGAAATTGGTGTATGAACTTATCTTGCCCCATCTCAGTGCCACACCGTTATGCTGCCGCACGTCATTATGTGTGCCATATCTGGTTTTGTTCTCCACCATCAGTCCTTCGTCATGCTTTCGCGTTATGATGTTAATCACTCCTGCAATGGCGTCACTACCATAAAGTGCCGACGAGGCTCCCTTTACAATCTCTATTCGTTCGATATTATTGGGGTCGATAAGTCCAAGGTCGTTCTCTCCTCCCACATCGCCATGTATCCTTTTCCCGTCGATGAGAATAAGGATATACGAATTTCCCAATCCGTTCATCTGCATTTGCGAACCCATGTCTCCCTGCTCGAAGTCAAACGACGACGACAGTTGCGACAGGATATCTTCAATAGAACGTCCTGCGAAATTCTTCAATGCCTGACGGCTGATAACCTCCGTCTGTACGGGCGCATCTTTCAGTAGGTGCTGTGTACCAGTACCTGTCACCACTACCTCCTGCAATTTCTCTTTGCTCTCGATAGTATGTTGCGCCAAAGCAAGCGTGCACGAACCGGCAAGAGCCAGTAAGCCCACAACAACTCTGTTATTCATACCAATAAAATAAAAAATAATGTTGATTTCGCCTACCCTTATTCCTGAGGGCGCGATGCCAAATCTTGGCGTATGCCGAGGTTATAGCATTTGAGGCAGGTCTTCTGGCTTTCCCCAGTCTGTCATACCTTCCCACACCATCGGTGCAGTGGCGTTATACTGACAGGCTTTATCTTCGGGGGATTACAGCTGCAGGAACAGCTCCGGTCTTTCACTCGGATTCCCTTACGTCGGACGGCATCTGCCGCCGATTGCCTTCAATTTCGGGTGCAAAGGTAGTATTTTATTTTGATACTACCAAATAAAAAGATTATTTTTTTCATTTCCCCAATATAAATGGGTGTAGCTTGCCATGACATTGCCTTGCCTTATCACTGGCGAGTCAACGATATTTCCACGGGCATCATATACAAGGGCTGCCGAATGGGGTTTGGGCTCAACAAACTGAGTATAATGAAACTCATGCCCCCGCCATTCCTTGCCGTCCATCACTACACGTCGATAACCCAATGACAGTTTGCGGTCTGCCTTTTTAGCTGTTATTTTATATGGTAACACTCCGCACATCTTCGATTCACCATCATCTGAAAGGATACTCTCGCAAAGGTACATCATACCACCACATTCAGCTATGATACGTCCTCCCCGTTCTGCATATTCCCTAATAGACCGTCTGCATCTTTCCGCACTTTGCAGGCTATCCAGATGTTTTTCGGGATAGCCTCCAGGGAGATACAGCAATGTCGTGTCCTGTGGTATCTCCATATTCTGCTCGGGGTCGAAATATTCCACAGAACCCATACTCTTTAATATGTCAATATGCTCTTGATATAAAAAAGAGAATGACTCCGCATTACGTGCAACAAGAATCTTTTCACTGCCAACATGCTCTTCAATATCATCTATAGCCATATCCACACTTTCACATCTCTTGATGAGCCTCCTCCAATCCACATTTTCATTCACCATATCGGCCAATACTGATACATCTACCTTACTGCTGAAGTCCAGACCAAGATATCTCTCACCATTAACAGCCTCATTACGCTTGGGAATAAAACCAAAACATTCCAATCCTACTTGTTCGCATGCTTCGTGAAGTAGTCGCTTGTGCTTTTCTGAGCCTACCTTATTATATATAACACCAATAACCTTTGCTTCCCCACTGAAATTCTTAAATCCATAAAGAAGCGGAGCTATGGAATATCCAGTGTGACTCGCATCAACCACCAACACTACAGGTAAACCGAGGTTTATGGCTATGTCTGCCGGACTACCCTTATGTCTTTCATATCCGTCATACATACCCATCATTCCCTCGACAACAGTGATGTCGGCATCTGCCGAATAATGACGATAGAGTTCTCTGACATGCTCACAAGTAGCCATGAACAGGTCAAGGTTTACTGATGGTCTGCCGCACACCAATCCGTGAAACATTGTGTCGATATAATCCGGACCGCACTTGAACGGCTGCACATTATACCCATTCCTTGCCAACAATGCCATCAGTCCGACAGCTAATGTTGTCTTGCCGGCTCCAGATGTGGGAGCCGCTATCATAAATCCTTTTTTCATATCAAGCGAATCAATGTTTTTGCAAAGATACATCTTTTCCTCGTAATCAGAAAGAAATTCAAATTCTTTAACTCATTCGAATGATTTTAGCAGAAACTTGTCACTTTTATGCGTGATATTAAAATAAAAATTGTAACTTTGCAGCCGAATGAAAAAGATTAGAAACATAATGTTTGTGGGAACGGGCAGCGATGTGGGGAAAAGCGTCATCGCTGCCGCGTTCTGTCGCATATTCAGGCAGGACGGATTTCATCCGGCTCCGTTCAAGGCTCAGAATATGGCCCTCAACTCGTATGCCACACCCGAAGGACTGGAAATAGGAAGGGCGCAAGCTGCTCAGGCTGAGGCGGCTATGATTCCATGTCATGTGGATATGAACCCCATACTGCTCAAACCGCAGTCGGACCACACGTCGCAGGTGGTGCTCAATGGTGTAGCGATAGGCAATAGAGATGCCTACAGCTACTTCCGCGGTGAGGGCAAGGACTGGCTCAGACGTGAGGCTTGTGAGGCATTCGACCGACTGGCTGCACGCTTTTCGCCTATTGTCATGGAGGGAGCGGGAAGCATATCCGAACTGAATCTGCGCGACAGGGACATCGTGAATATGCCTATGGCGCGGCATGCCGATGCCGACGTGATTCTTGTGGGCGACATCGACCGTGGTGGCGTATTCGCAAGTCTCTACGGCAGTGTAATGCTCCAAACTCCCGAAGACCGCCAACGCATAAAGGGTATCATTATCAACAAGTTCCGAGGCGACCTGCGCCTGTTTGAGGACGGACGACGGATGATTGAGGAACTATGCCAAGTGCCAGTACTCGGTGTGGTGCCCTATCTTGAGGACATCGGTGTGGAGGATGAGGACAGTGTGGTGCTCGACAAAAAACAGAGGTCTGCCAAGGATGATAAGGTGAATGTTGCAGTGGTGAAACTAAGACATCTGAGCAATTTCACCGACTTCAACGCCATTGAGCAAGACCATCGCCTCAACGTGTATTACACTACGGAGAAAGAGCAGTTGCTAAGAGCCGACATCATCATTCTTCCTGGATGCAAGGCTACCATCGACGACTTGCGCCATTTGAAAAAAGAGGGAGTGGCGGACACCATCCGTGAAGCCCACAGACAAGGGAAGACCATCTTCGGAATCTGCGGAGGATACCAGATGCTCGGCATGAGCATCGACGACCCACGAAAAACGGAGGGCGATGCCATCCACATCGAAGGCATCGGTCTGCTACCTATGCGCACAGTGATGGGCGAAAAGAAAATCACATGCCAAACGGAATTCACACTCGCAACGAATAGTAATGATATGTGCAAGGATGGAGTGAAAATGCGAGGCTATGAAATCCATCAAGGCATATCCACTCCGATAGATAAAAGTACATACAAACCGCTGACTATCAAGGCTGACGGCACTCCCGATGGTTGCATTGCCGACAGTCACTGTATGGGCACCTATCTCCACGGTTGTCTCGACAATGCCGCCATGGTGGATTATCTCATTGGCAAAAAGAACACTGAGTCATTTGATTTTGCCGAATATAAGGAACAACACTACAACCGCCTTGCTGACCACATCAGAAAGCACGTTGACATGGCAAAAGTATATGAAATATTGAAAAATACTTAATTTATTAGCAAATAAACATTTAAAATGCCTTTATTTAAGGAAAAAAGGCTAACTTTGTAGCCTAATATAAAAGACATCATTAATTAGGTGAAGAGAAAAGAAAGTATATATGATTCGGGGGTAAACATTATGGGTAGCATACCTGACTACAACGTGATGTTAGACTACGTCAGTGACACATACGGAGTCACCGACGGAAGTGCCGGTGCATTCCAATTTCGGACTGAGAAATCACTCAAACGATTTGTCTCTGCCATAGAGGCTTGCATATTGAAGTTTCGAAACGACACTCACCGACAGATGTTCTTCGAAGCGATAGCCGATAAGGAGTTCTCTTTTTCAGAGCGCCTTATTATCCTTTTTTGGCAATTGACCTATTCCAACGGCCTTTTTTCACTTATCACCCGTGAGGTATTTATGAAAGCAGTCTATTCAGGGCGAATCACCATAATGGCAGATGAAGTCCTTGCCTTCCTTCGCTATGTGAAAGAGACGAATCCCGGGGAATTGCAATGGAGCGACGACACTCTGAAAATCTCTGCAAGCAAATATCTCACCATTATGAAGAAACTGGGACTTGCCGAGGGGACGACAAGGAAAACCATACAGCATCCGGTGATTACCCAAAGGCTTTTTGTGTATTTCGTCAGGTTTGCCATCATCGTATGCCCCGACAGTCCCACATTGGACAACCCGTATATGACTTTTGCCTTCAGCGAGCGGCAGACCATTATCAGCCGCCTGAAGAAAATAGAGAATATTCCTTATTGGGACATCACCCAAATAGGCAACGAAATCAAAATAGACATCAAAAAACAATCGTGATATGGCATCATCATTCATACTAGACCATAACAGGCTTTTCGCCGACCTGTCGGCAGAACTGAGCCGCGACCTCGCCCGCCTTTCGCAAGAAGCCAACGGCGGCAGGAGCATCCTCTTTGTTTATCCTCCAGAAGACGAGGAGAAATACATCGGGGAGGCACGCCGGAGATATACCGATGGCTATGAGTTTATCGACCTCCGTGAGGTGTTCACTGAGTTTGTTGACTCCAAGGGACTTGACAAATTCAGGCGGCAATATAAAAACATGGGGTCTGAGGTGTTTGTCAGCCAAAACTATACCACAGGAACCTTTTACTCTCATCTCATGACACGCTTGATTGAGGTAGCAGGAAAAGGGGTGTCGCCCATATTGGTACATACCGGAGTGATATACAACATGGGATTCTCAAACCAGAATATCATGGAAGACCACAACGTGATGCTGTTTCGCAAGCCGTTGGTATTCTTCTATCCGGCCACGATGAGAAACGAAACAATATATTTCCTCGACAAGCAACCAGCCTCAAAGTATCGCTGCGTTGTCGTAAAATAACTATACCCAACTGATTATGACAAAGATAAAAGACATACTCTCCATACATTTAGAGGAAGACATAAAGAGTGTCATAGACCTTAATCAGCAAGACGACAAAAGTGTGATTGACGAACTCGATGGCTTTATCCTCACAGAGAGCCTCGCCAAGCACCTTGCCGATTTCTGCGATTTCTACGTCTCAAACACTTCCCAGCCGGGACTTTGGCTGAGCGGATTCTATGGTTCCGGCAAGTCGTATTTCTCAAAGATGATCGGTTTTCTGCTGAAAAACCCGGTATTGAGCGGCACTTCCATCCGCGACCGCTTTGCAAATAAGCTCATCGGTCTGTCCAATGCCGGCCTGCTGCAAAACAGTATCAACGAACTAGGACGCTCCAAGAACCACGTCGTGCTTTTCGATGCCGCCAAGACAACCGGCAACCATGGCATCTGTTATATGATGATGGGAGCATTCCTGAAATCGCTCAACTTGAACGATGACTGGGTTGGTATCGTAGAGTTTAACCTCATCATGAGCGGGCGTTACGAAGCCTTCTGCGACAAAGTAAAGGAGAAGTTCGGCGAGCCATGGACAGCACGGCGAAAGAACATGGACCTTGTGTATGACACACTTGAAGACACCATGCTCGACGGCTTTTGTTCAGAAAACGCCTATGACGAGATGCGTGATGCCGCCAAACAGCGCATACAGGACTATGACGCCAATAAACTTCAGGAAGACCTGACCCGCTATCTTGACAAGAACCCAGACCTGCGAATTGTCTTCATGATTGACGAGGTGAGCGAAGCCATTGCCCAACAGAAGATTAATATCCTCGACCTTGAGGGAATGGCAGAGTCCATTGCCGCTCTCGGAAGAAAGATATGGACCATTGCCATTGCCCAGCTGCAGCTCGACGATGTCATCAATGGCACAAACGTCAACAAGAGTCTGCTCACAAAGATTATCGACCGTTTCCGCAACCGCATTCCAATAGCGGCTGAGGAGGTTGACACTATCATCCGCAAACGCCTTCTCGCAAAGACTGCTGATGGAAACGCTATACTTCAAGACTACTACAAAAAGAACAGCGGACAGATTAGCGACATCACCAACTTAGTAGGCACCGGATTGAAAAAGACCACCGACGCCAAGACATACGCCGACTATTACCCGTTCTATGAGCATCAGTTCAAGATGCTGCAATACTTCCTGTTCGGCACACACAAGTTGGTGAAGACACAGGTAGGCACTCGTGGTATGCTCATATCCGCTTTCGACGTGTTGAAGAAGGAGACCATGGCCGTCAGGGACATCTTCGTCCATGTCAATGCCTCGCAACTATGCCGCAATGCTGAAGAGTCCGTGCCGGAGTCACTACGCGCGAGATACAATCAGGCTGACGAACATCTGACGGACATAAAGCTGAAGTTTGTCGTAGGCCACGACATGCTGCAGACCATCCACTTCCTTACCGAATCAGGAGCCAAGACCACGGTGGAGAACATAAGCCGTGCATACGTCAACTGCCCCAACGACTACTTTACAGTATTGGAGGAAGTGAAAAAGGCTTGCAAGAAACTCGCGGACGACGAGATACTGATACTCTCCGGCGACGAATACCGCATCACCAGCGAGACCCAGCAACGCATCTTTGAGATGATGGCAAACTACGACGGCATTGCCAACTACCGCATCAAGGGCGAGATTACCAAGGAGGTGAAGAAGATGCAACTCGTGCGTCAGGCCCAGACTATCACAGCCGACTCCGGCAATGTTACCTTCGCATTACAGACCGACGGCGGCGAGCCTTTAAATACCGGAGGCAATCCGAATATGAAAGTCGTGTTCCACGACATCCTTAATGTCAAGCCGTCGCTTGGAGAATATGTTGACAAGGTAAAGGAAGAGACCCAGTCGGACAAGAATACAATCTGCGTCATTCCCTCGCCCGACTATGCGTCTGAAATACAGCAGGCAGCGGAAACCATCCTGCGCATCCTATACATCAAGGACGTGCCCAACCTCACGGACGAAGAAAAGAAGGTTGTGGCGGAAATAGTCGGTACGCTCGAGGACAAGACAAGACAGCTGGAGCAAGCCATAGTAAAGTCATACGACGAAGGCCGGTTGGTGTATCTATATAATGTGAGCATCATGCAACAACAGAATGCCCCTCAGATAATCAAGGACACTGAGCTGAAGATGTACGACAATATCTATACCAAGCGTCTTGGCGGAACTATCAAAGACTCCATTGCCCTGCAACTGCTGAAAGTAGGTGCCAACCAACTGCAGAACATCATTGGCTCACAGCCCGACTTCCAGTTCTTCGACACCTCGGGACAGTTCATCGGCGACCAGCTACCTGTCATAACTGAGATAATGGCACACACGGCAACCTATAACAGCGGTGCCGACCTGGAGCGCGACCTTTGTGCGGCTCCCACAGGCTACACGTTCGGAACAATATTCTCAACACTTGCAGCACTCTTCCGTGCCAGCAAGATAATCATCAAATACAACAACCAGGAGTATCATTCCTGGCAGCAGGACGGAGCGAAAGAGCCTTTCATGACAGCTCGCAACTTCCAGCGGGCCTCGTTTAAGGCTGTAACCAAGAGCCTCGGCTATAACGAAAAGCGCGACATCGTTGACACCCTGAAGGACTGCAACTTCAAGCAACTCACGGGTGGCAACCTCAGCTACAACATGAACGACTTTGAGCTTGTGGATGCCATACGTCTTCTGGCTGTGACTGAGATACAGAAGGTGAACAATAACATCTGCAACGACGACGAGCGCGAACGGCTCTTCCGCCTCAGCATAGCCGCAAAGGATCTGCTGTTACAATATGCCAAGACGGTGACCGACACCAACTATTTCACCACGGCACGCACCTTCCTCAACGACAATGACAATGAGGAGTTCGTCAATGCTATAGACAAGATTGAGAAGGACATTCGTTTCATCAATGAAAACCTGAAGACAATAGAAGAACAGAAAAGCTATCTCCTTGACGTAAAGGACGAGATGGAGTTTGTGGGAATTCCGATGCAGGCTTTTGACACGTTGAACGAGCGTTACTCAAAGATGTTGGAGAGCGACCCTGTGCATAACTATCAGCAGATGCAGCAAGTGTTCCAGCAGGTGCGCGACCTCTACTACCAATACATGCAGCAATATGCCGAAAGCATGACCCAAGGGTATTGTGAACTCGACGGCAAATTGGAGCAGGTGCGCAAGAAGGCGGAAGAATATCCCAAGGAGTGGAATGCTTCCCTCATTACCAAGCTCGATGACAAGCAGAAGACGTGTCGCCGCTACGCAGTGACAAAGATAGAGTTGAAGCACTACGACATCCGCTGCTCCCTCTGCCATCTGCAGCTTCGCGACATCGACAACGCCATCAAGATGCTGCCGCAGTTGCAGACCGAGGCTGACGTGTTTGACACCGAAGTAAAGACTACGGCTCCAACGCCACCTTTGCCTCCCACGCCAAGTCCAAGTCCCGGACCGCAGCCGCAGCCCCAACCTCAGCCACAACCAACTGTACGCAAGCTGCGCAGTCAGCTGCCCACCGGACAGCTGTCAGTGACGCAGTACAAGCAATGGCTAAAACAGCAGTTGGCCATGGTTAACAGCTATGACGAGAAAGACATTTTGAAGTTTGACGAGTAATATATATTAGTATGACAGATTATCAAGATAAAGAAATAATTGAGATTGAATCAGAAGACAACAATAATGAAGATGTTATTGGACCTTTTGATCCAAATGATATTGATGTTGATATCTCTGTTGTAAATCTTGGTTTCCTTTTGGAGCAATTGGAGTACAATGAAATAGATTTGCAACCTGAACTTCAACGCACAAGTGATGTATGGTCGCCTATCAAAAAAAGTCGTTTGATAGAATCCGTACTTTTGGGACTCCCTCTACCCTCGTTTTATTTTAGCGAAGACCCACAGACAAATAAATTGCTAATTGTGGATGGTCTTCAGCGTTTATGTGCTTTCACTGATTTCTGCATCACGAAAAAACTCAAACTGAAAGGTCTTCAATTTTTGACTTCTCTCGAAGGTAGTACATATGATGATTTGGACAGAACTCAAATTCGCAGAATCAAAAGCCTGAAGATTACAAAAAACACATTACGCAAGAATACACCACAAAATGTAAAACTTGTAATTTTCCAGCGTGTAAACACTGCTGGTGTACCTCTTACACCGCAAGAAATGAGAAATGCTTTATACCAAAAGAAAGCTACTGACTTGTTAAAATCCATGGTTGCATTAGAGTCTTTTAAAGCTGTGACAGGAGGAAAGATCCCTTCTAAACGTATGGCTGATTGCGATTTCGCAAATCGTTTCCTTGCTTTCTATCTGTATAAAGACAAGTACTATGGTTATCTTGATGAATTTATGGGGGAGACCTTGGGAGAAATCAACAAGATGTCTCAACTGGAAATTGAGGATTTGCTAAACGTGTTCGATCAATCGATGAAAGTTTGCTATCAACTTCTCGGAAATACCGCTTTTAAACGTCCCGATCCGAAAAAAAACGGTGGTTTTCTGAAAATCAACAAAGCTATCTTTGAAGTGCTAAGCGTTTCAATAGCAAAACTCTCCATTTCAGAGCAGCAGTCTCTTACTATCAAAAAGGAACTATTCCGTAATAGTATCCATGCATTGTTTACACAGGAAGATTTTATCAAATCCTGCACTTCTGGAACAGCTAAGATTCCACAAGTAGAATATCGTCATATACAGGTTCAACAACTCATTAAAGACATTATTAGCAATGATTAATCATTTAACATTGAAAGATTTTAAGATTCACAGCAATCTTGATATAGAGTTAGGAAACATTACCATACTGACAGGTCAGAATGGTATGGGTAAGTCTTCTGTCATTCAGTCATTGCTCTTACTACGACAGTCTCACACAGGAGTATATCCTATGGAAGGACTGAATCTCAAAGGAGAACTGGCTGACTTAGGAGTTGCCAATGATGTAGAATGTCGTTCATGTAATGATAGTGTACTGAATATAAAGCTAACAGAAGATTCTGGTCTGTCGGATTTCCAGTTCTCTTACGATATTGATAGCTATGAGACATATTTGCCAGCCATCAATACAGAAAGCCAAAATAAGGACTATCATAATTGTTCTCTTTTCACTTCGGACTTCCAGTACATAAGCGCTTTTCGATTTGGTCCTCAGAAAGGATATGAAAGAGATACAAACGTGGTGCAGATAAAAAAGCAGATTTCAAAAATTAATGGTCAGTGTGAATATGCTGTTCACTTTCTAAACCATTTTGGTAATAAAGTTCATTGCATCCCAGAGTTGCTGTACGATAATCACAACAACGACTTACTTTCCACTCAAGTACAGCTTTGGATGCAGAAAGTATCGCCTCGTGTAAATATCTACATTGAGTCTAATGGAAATGACTTCAAACTGAATTACAAGTTCAGTAGAGAGGGTAACACAATGACAGAACCTATGTCTGCCATCAATGTTGGCTACGGTATCTCATACGTTCTGCCTATCATCATCGCTGTATTGAGTGCTAAACCGGGATCAATACTTCTCATAGAAAATCCCGAAGCTCATATCCATCCACGTGCACAGGCAGAATTGATGAAACTGCTGATGAGAGCGGCGAAAGCAGGAATACAGATTATTATTGAGACACATAGTGACCACATAATGAATGGAGCTTTGGTCGCCATAGTAAACGAACCGGAATTCCTTCCTATGGTAAAGGCTTACTATTTTGACCGTGACGACAATCAACATATCTCCAAACCATGCAAGTTAGAAATACTTAAAGATGGTCGAATAACAAATCCGCCAAAGGGGTTCTTTGATCAGATTGATATTGACATGCGAACAATAATGGGGTTTTAAATTCTGTAATGCTATGGCAAATAATATAATTGCTTTAATATTTCCAGAATACAATGATAAGAGTAATCCTACCACATCAAGTGATTTGACTACTGATATATTGTATGATGACAAGACATTTGGCGAACAAATAAAAGAAGCCGGAATACTGGTAGATTTCTTCAAAGATGAAGTCTGCCAAATGGTTTATGATTCAAAGAATGTAAACGCATATCTATATCCAGTCAATTCCCTTCCGGAGTGTTACCCTTCAAGAGCAAGACAATTGCGTACTGCTTTGAATGGAGCAAAAGATTGGCGCAAGAACCGTATCTCTTCAGAAACAGAAGAGTATAACATACATTTTAATAAGGTTAAAGATGAGATAAGAACAGAAATAGCCTCTATAAAGAAGTCTTCTGCAAATGATTCTATCATCATTGCGACTAACATATTTGGCAGGAACTGTAAAAGCTGGGAATTAAAGAAAGATGATAAGTCCTTTACAGTTGAGTCAATGCCGATGTTAATTCCTGACTTGTTTGGCTGGCTATCAAAGCATCATAAACCTCTACGTAAGTATGAATGGAATGAGAAACATGGAGAGAATGGAAAAGGAGCACATAGTGACAACAATGGCGATGAGGTATCTGTTTTACTATGTTCCAAAGAACATGCCGCAGAATTACTAAAGATAGCAATAGGCGAACCAAATTATGATATGTTACATTGCTATGATTCTGAGTATGATAAATATATGGAATATAAGGCTGGATGCAAATTCGCTAATCTTCAACCTGATGCTAAGGAAAGAACTTATCATTCATACCACATTAATGATGAAAGCGGTATACCTAAGAGGGTAGTATTTAAAATTAAACTTCTTAAAAAACTTAGTAAATAATGAAACTGATAAACCACGTTCTTGACATACGTCGCCTGATACAACAGGCATTCGACAACCGCTTCTCTCGTATAGGTCTGCGGGCTGACGCGCCTGTGGATGCCTCGGCGCTACAAGAGGAACAGAAGGAGAAGCGGGTGAAGCTGGAGGAGATTATGCAGAGCCACCTCAAGGAGACTGGCGGCAACTATGCTGTGGCTCGTCAGGCCACCATCAACGAGTGTGTATTCACGCTCTTCAACCGCATTGCCGCCATCAAGGTGATGGAGGCGAAGGAACTGTTTCCGGAGATTATCACCCGGCGCAAGGAGAATGCAGGACGCTCGTTTGAGCACAACGCATGGCTTGAGGAGCACCCCGAGGAACGTGGGGCGGAGCGCGAGGGACTGAAGCATTTCCTCAATGACCAGTTCGACCGCCTCGGCGAGCACATTCCGCTCTACCGCAGCGACTATCCCTACGCCCTGCTGCCCACTGCCGACGAACTGAATGAGATAATCGAGAAGTTCAATGCGGTGGAAGAGGACGCTGACTGTGGAGCCGATGTATGGAAGGGCGATGACATACTTGGTTGGCTCTACGAGAACTTCAACGCCGTGGAGAAGGCGGCACTTAAGCAGAGTGGCGACAAGACGGAGTATGACAAGGTGTCGCTACAGAGCCAGGTTTATACTCCGGCTTGGGTGGTGAAGTTTCTTGTAGATAACACGCTCGGCAAGGCGTATCTTGAAATGTACCCCGACAGCTGCATCAAAGAGAAATACCAGATTGCCAATGCGCCTGACCATCAGGTGCGCCACCCCAAGGATGTGCGTGAGATGCGGGTGCTCGACCCTGCCTGTGGTTCGGGCAACTTCCTCATCTATGCCTTCTCGCTGCTCTACGACCTCTACCAAGACCAGATGGACAACTACGGGCGCGACTACAGCCGTCGCGACATTCCGAAGATGATAGTGGAATACAACCTCTACGGTATGGACCTCGACGAGCGTGCGGCACAGATAACGCAGATTGCCCTCTTCATCAAGGCTCGCGTGCTGGGCGGACATCGCAGCCACTGGCCAAGCTATACCCATGTGGTGAGCACGCATTTCTCACTGCCGACATACGACGAGGTGAAAGTATCGTTCGGCTATGACACGTCGTGGCTGCAACGTTATGATGCTGCGGCAAACAAGATATGGAGCGACCTCTCTTCAGCGCATAAGTTTGGATCGCTGGTAAGGGTGGAAGAGCAGTTGGACGAACTTGCCCCTGACGACGACAACCACATGCTGTTCTCTGCCGAAGAGATGCATTCGCTGTTCAGTGGACGCAACGAGCTGAAGACCGTCATTCACAACCTCGTGGACGAATGGGGCAAGGCAAACTCCTTCTCTCTCTTGAAGTCATCCGAGGCAAAGACCTTCCTCGACATCATCAGCCAGAAATACGACGTCGTGGTTGCCAATCCGCCTTATACCGACAGTGCCGACTTCGGCAAGGAACTGAAGGCTTTCGTGGAGGCTAACTACAAAAAGCCTTATAAATTCAACTCCAACCTCTATGCCTGCTTTATCAAACGGTGCTGCGAGTTGGCGGGAATAGATGGAAAGGTGGGAATGATACATCCGTTGACGTTTATGTATATCAAGTCGTTTGAGGATGTCAGAAAGTATATAATAGATAATTGGCATATCAATATTTTAGCAGAACTTGGTCTTGGTGGTGTTTTCCCTAATGCACAAGTCGATGCAGTGATGTATGTATTAGATAGCAATATAAGTATAAACGATGGAATATATATAAATTTAACCAAATATAAAAACCATGTAAGGAAACCTCAGATTTTTGAAGGTGTTTATAATAATTATATTAATAGAGTTGATGATAAACATATCTATACCCTCCCTCAGTCAAAGCTGAAGGGCATCAAGTCATATCCTTTTATCTA
>SAMEA3663103__coassemble_656_pt1 | contig 14197 bp, 18 predicted proteins | sample SAMEA3663103__metabat2_low_PE_014 | metagenome-assembled genome bin SAMEA3663103 (sample SAMEA3663103) | pig gut metagenome | biome: pig gut; feature: pig-associated habitat; material: faeces | place: France | collected 2012 | reverse complement strand
AAAGGTTTGTCCCCTTTTCTGTAGGCTTAGCTTAATTTTTTATCGGACACCAATAGATATTAATAAATTGTGTGCAAAGATACACCTTTTATTAAATATAAACAAATATTTTTGGCATTTTTATGCAAGATATACCACAAATAGGGTATATAGAATACTATCTTTGTGGGATATGAAATGCCATTTTTGGGGTATTGTGGCATTGCGGAAATTGCAGTAACTTTGCACCCAAGAAATAATAATTAATTAAATAAGTAGATTATGGCAACAATCGCAAGAAGTTTAACAGATCTTATCGGTCATACCCCATTGCTGGAATTGACCAGGATAGAAGAGGAGAAATCGCTCAAGGCGCGCGTTCTCGTGAAGATAGAGTCGCTCAATCCCGCACGCAGTGTGAAGGACCGTGTGGCTTTTGCCCTCATCACCGCTGCTGAGGAGAATGGGTTGATAGACGACAACACCACTATCATCGAACCCACGAGCGGAAATACTGGTGTGGGATTGGCTCTCGTGGCTGCCACGCGCGGGTTCCGTATTATATTAACTATGCCCGACTCGATGAGTCTTGAGCGTCGCAGTTTGCTGCGTGCCCTCGGTGCCGAGATAGTTCTCACACCCGCGCATGAGGGAATGGGTGGAGCTATTGCCAAGGCAGAGGAGCTGGCTAAGGAAATAGGCAATGCCTACGTGCCGCAGCAGTTTAATAATCCTGCCAATCCCGAGATTCACCGTCGCACTACAGCCCGCGAGATTATCGAGGACACCGACGGCAATGTGGATATCTTTATTGCCGGAGTGGGCACGGGAGGTACGGTGACTGGAGTGGGTGAGACTCTCAAGAAGAACAATCCCAAGGTGAAGGTTATTGCTGTGGAGCCCGCCGATTCTCCAGTGTTGTCGGGTGGAAAATCCGGTCCTCACAAGATACAGGGAATAGGTGCAGGATTTGTTCCCAAAGTGCTCAACCAGGGTGTATATGACGAGGTGTTCCGTGTGAAGAATGATGATGCCTTTGCAGCTGGACGTCTTCTTGCCCGCAAGGAGGGTGTTCTCGCTGGTATCTCATCCGGTGCTGCTGTTCATGCAGCCATCGAGGTGGCACGTCGTCCCGAAAACGAGGGCAAGACCATTGTAGCTTTGCTGCCCGACACAGGTGAGCGTTATCTTTCAACAAGTCTGTTTAATTAAATGAATAATATAAGTATGGCAACAATCAAAGTAAATGGCGAGAGCCAGGTAGTAGAACTTCCGCTGACGGTGGAGGAACTGATAAAGCAGAACAATGTGGAGAACCCCGAGTTGGTATCAGTACAGGTAAACGAGGAGTTTCTCGATAGAAATGAGTATGCTAATCGACAGGTGGAAGAGGGTGACGAGATAGATTTCCTTTTCTTTATGGGTGGAGGACAAATCTATGTATGATTTCACAGAGGAAGAGCTCCTGAGATACAGCCGCCACATACTGCTCAAGGACGTGGGTGTGGAAGGTCAGGAGAAAATACGTAATGGAAAGGTTCTTGTAGTGGGCGCGGGTGGACTTGGTGCTCCCGTAGCCCTCTATCTCGCCGCGGCTGGAGTAGGAACAATAGGTATTGTGGATGGTGATGTGGTTGATCTCTCCAATCTTCAGCGCCAGGTGATTCATTTCACCGGTGATGTGGGTCATCCCAAGGTGGAGTCGGCACGCGACAAGATGCTTGCCATCAATCCTAATGTCAAGGTGAATACCATTCGTGAGTTCCTGATGTCGGACAATGCTCTCGACATCATCAAGGACTACGATTTCATTGTTGACGGTACTGACAATTTCCCTGTAAAGTTCCTTATCAACGATGCCTGTGTGATGGCAGGCAAACCGTTCTCTCATGGAGGCATACTGCGCTTTGAGGGTCAGACATTCACTCATCTGCCCGGCACTGCATGCTATCGATGCCTGTTTAAGTCGCCACCTCCCGCAAATGCCGTTCCCACCTGTTCGCAGGCTGGTGTGCTTGGAGCAATTGCCGGTATGCTTGGCACCATTCAGGCTGCAGAGACTCTGAAGTATCTCACTGGAGTGGGCGAACTGCTTACCAACAAGTTGCTCACGTTTAACGCCAAGACGATGGATTTCCGCAAGATCAACACCCGCCGCCAGGCTTCGTGCGCCATCTGTGGAGATAATCCGACAATCACGGAACTCATCGACTATGAGCAGGCAGTGTGCGACCTTCATAATAAATAAAAAATAAAAAATGAAGAAACTATCAATAATATCATTTAGTGGTGATTTCGACAAACTGACAGCAGTGTTCACCCTTGCAACGGGTGCTGCCGCAGTGGGGTATGAGGTCAATATCTTCTTCACCTTCTGGGGACTCGATGCCATCAAGGTGAAGCAGGGAAGGGCATTTGTCGGAGGTTCATGGCTTACGAAAATCTTCGGATTTATGATGGGCGGACTGAAGGTGTCTCCTACGAGTAAGTTTAATTTCTTCGGTGCCGGACCTAAGATATTCCGCAGTCTGATGCGTAAGAACAATGTTGCTACACTCGAGGAACTGGTGGATGCTGCCAAGGCTCTCGGTGTCAACCTGTATGCCTGTGAGATGGCAATGCATGTATTAGGTCTCCGTCGTGAGGACTTCATCCCCGAGGTGAAGGACGTACTTGGAGTGGCATCGTTTCTCAAATTGTCGGAGGGCGGACAAACGCTATTTATTTAAAAGAATGAATTATGACACATACATTAGATATAACAAAGGAGCATTGCCCGATGACATTTGTCAAGACAAAGCTCAAGCTCGCCCAGATAGCTGAGGGCGATATTCTCGAAGTGTTGCTCACCGAAGGCGAACCCTTGGACAATGTGCCACGAAATGCTACGGAGCAGGGATATAAGGTGCTCTCAACCGAAAAAGTGGAGGGTACAACATATAAAGTGACAATCCAGAAATAAAGTGTGTTTATGACAATAGAGAGAGAGGTTTTTGAAAAGATAGTGGCACAGGCTCGTGAGGAATTACCCAACGAGTCGTGCGGCTATCTCCTCGGAATCGACGATACTGTCACCGAAAACTATCGTATGACAAATGCTGATCATAGTTCGGAGCATTTCTCGTTTATTCCACAGGAACAGTTTGCTGCTGTCAAATATGCACGCAACAATGGACTGAAGGTGCTTGCCAATTGGCATAGCCATCCATCAACTCCTTCACGTCCGTCGCAGGAGGACATCCGTCTTGCCAACGACCCCAACATTCTTTATCTTATCCTTTCGCTTGCCGAGGCTGAGCCTGTGCTCAACGCTTTCCGAATCATAAAGGGGGAAGTGGAGATTATTAAATTGAAGATTGAAGGTTGAAGGTTGTAGATTGAAGGTTGAAAATTGAAGATTGAAGAATAAAAATTTAAATTAAGATATTATGGCAGAAAACATTAACAACATTCAGCGTAGCGTGACTACAGCAACAGCACGCAAGTTAGCTAACACCACCAAGACTGCCCCGCAGATGGGCTCAATCACTCCGAGACTGCTACTGAAATTGCTGCCTTGGACACAGGTGGAGAGTGGAACATATAGAGTAAACCGTACCAAGGTTGAACTGAAGAAGGAGGAGCGCGTGGAGGTGGAATACCTCGATGGTGTACCCTCATTCCGTGTGAAGAGTCTTAAAGGCATTCCCGTATTCTCACGTATCGACGAGAGTGTCGTAAGACGTATTGCCAAACTCTTCGTAACAGAAGAGGTTGAGCTGGGCAATTATCTCATCAAGGAAGGTGAGGACCCACAGAAGTTCTTTATCGTGGCAAGCGGACAGGCCGAGGTAATCAGTAAGGGTGTGCACGGTGAGGAGTTGCGTATCGCCCTGCTCGGCGAGGGAGAGTATTTCGGTGAGGCCGACCTGCTCAATGACACTCCGTCGGGAGTAACAGTGCGCAGTGTCACTCCGTCGGTATTCTTCACATTGCAGAGCAGCGAACTGGAGAATGTCGTGAAGGAAGTGCCCGACTTCCGCGAGCAGTTCCAGAAGGCAGTGGATGAGCACCTTCGCCTCAAGGCTACCGTCAACCAGCATGGTGAGCGTCATATTGATCTCGTCAGCGGACATGAGGAGGACAATATCATTCCCGAGACATACATCGACTACGAGGAGAATCCTACAGAGTATTCTCTTAATACATTGCAGACTGTAGTGAGAGTTCACACCCGCGTGAGCGACCTCTACAACAACCCGTTCAACCAGCTCGAACAGCAGTTGAGACTCAGTATCGAGAGCATCAAGGAGCGCCAGGAGTGGGAGCTCATCAACAACCGCAAGTTCGGACTTTTGGCAAGCGTAGATCCCGGTTATCGTATTTCAACACGCTATGGTTCACCTACTCCCGATGATCTCGACGAACTGCTCTCACTCGTATGGAAGAGTCCGTCGTTCTTCATCGCCCATCCACGTGCTATCGCAGCCTTCGAGCGTGAGTGCACATGGCGTGGAGTGCCACCCGAGACAACCGACCTTTTCGGTACAAAGGTTATCCTGTGGCGCGGTGTGCCCATCATCCCGAGTGACAAGGTGGAGATTCAGGGACAGTATCTCACCAACCGTGGTGTTGGTATCACCAATATCATCCTTGTGCGTACAGGTGAGAAGGAGCAGGGTGTAGTTGGTCTCCATCAGAGTGGAATCCCCGGAGAGATAGCCCCGTCGCTCTCAGCCCGTCTGATGGGATTGGACAAGTATGGTGTGGCTTCCTATCTGCTCACCAAGTACTTCAGTCTTGCCTCACTCACCGACGATGCCATCGCCGTACTTGAAAATGTTGAGGTAGGCTACTATCACGACTATCAGCACCGCAACAAGGTGGAGAAATAATAACAGTAAGAACAACAATCTGATAAGATGAACATATCCGAATTAGATAATACTTTCGTAGGGTCGGAACTTGGTGACATCGGACGCTTGCGCCAGATAGCCTCCAAGTTCTGTCCCGAGGAAATAAGCCAGGAAGTGAGACAGGTCATTCCCGACTCTGTCGATACACTTGACCTGAGCGACATAGAGGCTGGGTTCCGCCAACTGTTGGCGGGAGGCAGCGGATTTCCTAATTCGGGATTTCCGCAGTTCAGCTTCCCTGATGTCGATGGCAGCAACTTTGCCGACGATAATCCGGGAACAATAGGACAGCCAATAAAGAATGACGGTTTTGGAATAGGAATCCCCGAGACTGAATCTGTAAGCAGAATCAACTACGAGGATACCGACACCATCAGTACCTCAGAGATACGCAAGGATTTCCCCGTTCTCCAGAAACGAGTAAACGGTCATCCCCTTGTATGGTTCGATAATGGAGCCACAACCCAGAAGCCCCGACAGGTGATTGATGCCATCAGTGATTATTACTCCAACTACAACAGTAATATCCACCGTGGTGCCCACACCCTTGCCGCCCAAGCCACTGATGCCTATGAAGGTGCGCGCGAAAAAGTTCGCAAATTCATCAATGCCTCTTCGGCCGAAGAGATAATCTTCGTAAGAGGCACTACTGAGGGTATCAACCTTGTGGCACAGACCTTTGGCAGAAAATTCGTTGGAGTGGGGGATGAGGTTATCGTCTCCACCCTCGACCACCATGCCAATATCGTGCCGTGGCAGCATATATGCAAGGAGAAGGGGGCAAAGCTCAGGGCAATACCCATCAATGAGCGTGGTGACCTGATACTCGAGGACTACGAGCGCATGATAGGTCCGCACACCAAGTTTGTATCTGTCGGTCATGTCAACAACACCTTTGGTACAATCAATGATGTAAGGCGAATCATCGAAGTGGCACATCGTTATAATGTGCCGGTGCTTATCGATGGAGCTCAGAGCATTGCCCATACCAAGGTTGACGTGCAGGATCTCGGTGCCGACTTCTTCGTATTCTCGGGACACAAGATTTATGCGCCCACCGGTATTGGAGTGGTATATGGACGTAAGGACTTGCTCGACATACTGCCGCCATGGCAGGGAGGTGGCAACATGATTAAGGATGTCACCATCAAGGAAACCCAGTTTAATGCTCCTCCTGCCCGCTTTGAGGCTGGTACGCCAAATGTTGCCGATGCCATTGGTTTGGGTGCTGCCCTTGATTATGTGAGTCGAGTAGGAATTCACAATATCGAGCGCCATGAGCATGCACTCACAGAATATGCCCGTCAGCAGCTTGGAGCTATCGAGGGCCTTACCTTAATAGGCAATCCTAAAAACAGGGTGAGTGTAGTAAGTTTTGAATTGCCTGGAATCCCTACTCCCGAGGTGGGACAGTTGCTCGACAAGGAGGGCATTGCAGTGCGTGCAGGTCATCATTGCGCCCAACCTGCCCTGCGTGCCTTAGGCTACGAAATGAGTGTACGTCCTTCATTTGCTTTCTATAACACAAAAGAAGAAATTGATCGTCTCGTCATAGCTGTAAGAAAGATAATAGGACGCGTATAAATTTGTTGTTATGATAATAAAAATTCCTGTTTTGTTTGTCAAGACAGGGATTTTTATTATCTTTGCACGAAAAATTAAAAATGTTATGACAATAAGTAAAAACAACAATGCTTCCCAGCACCGCCAGATGTTGCTATGGATAGGGGCACTCGTAGTGGGTGCCGCCATTGGTATGGCGCAGGTGGGATGGATTGACAACACCATGTCGTTCATCGCAAGTGTATATACACGCCTGTTCCAACTGCTGGCTGTGCCCACCATCGTTCTTGCTGTGATTACCACTCTATCGACTCTTGGCGGACAGAAAGATTCAGGACGTATCTTCCGTACGGCTCTCAAATACACTATCCTTACCACTGTGGCTGCCGCTGCCGTAGGTTTGGTTCTTTATACCATCGTGGCTCCGGGAAACCTGCCTTCCAACCTAATTAATAAGATTGGGGATGTAAGTGAGTCAATAGGTGTTGCCGAGACGTCATACACCGAGCACTTCCTTTCTGTAGTGCCAAATAATATCGTGCGTCCTTTCCTTGAGGGCAATGTGCTCTCGCTCATTCTCATCGCCTTTACCGTGGGAATCGCCTTGTCGAGGATGAAGCGCACCGAGGGAGTGGAGACTGTGCTAAGACTGCTTTTCGGACTTCAAGAGCTTCTTTTTTATCTTATCCATTGGCTTATATGGACACTCCCCTTGGGCATCCTCGCCTTCTCGGCTCAATTGGCTTCGCAGATTACGGCGGGAGTGGCAGCCGACTCGCTTGGCAAGTATATCCTTGTCATCGTAGGTGGCAACTGCATACAGTTCTTCGTTGTCCTTCCTCTGTTTCTCCTTTCGCGCGGACTTAATCCTTTGCATGTCTTGTCGAAGATGATGCCGGCAGTGTTGATGGCATTGTTCACCAAGAGTTCCGCAGCCACATTGCCTGTCACGATGGATACATCTGAAAGGCGTCTTGGGGTAAGTTCGAAGGTCGCACGCTTTGTGCTGCCCATTTGCACCACTATCAATATGAACGGTTGTGCTACATTCATCCTTGTCACCTCGTTGTTCGTGATGCAGAATGGCGGTATCGAGCTCACCATCCCCACCATGCTCTTATGGCTTCTTCTCTCAGTTGTATCGGCCATAGGTAATGCCGGAGTGCCGATGGGTTGTTTCTTCCTCACCCTTTCGTTGATGACGGGCATAGGAGCTCCTGTTGCCATTATGGGTATTATTTTGCCAGTATATACTATAATTGACATGATAGAGACAGCCGAGAATGTATGGTCAGATTCTTGTGTGGCTGCAATGACCGACCATGATTTGAAATGAAGATAGCAATTGTTGGAGCTGGTGCCGCAGGCTGCTTTGCGGCAATTGAGATAAAAAGACGTCACCCCGAGGCTGTAGTCACTGTGTATGAAAGTGGTCATAAAGCCTTGGCAAAGGTGGCTGTGACGGGTGGTGGAAGATGTAATCTCACCAATTCGTTTCGCGGTGTGCGCAGTGTGGAGGCGGTATATCCTCGTGGAGCCCGACTGATGAAGCGTCTGCTCAGGGAGTTCAGTCACGAGGATGCCTACGAGTGGTTTGAGCGCGAAGGCATTCGACTCACCACTCAGGAGGACAACTGTGTATTCCCAGTGTCGCAGGATGCCATGGAGATAGTGGATAAGCTGTTGTGGCTTATGCGCAGGCATGGCGTTGTCTTGAAAACCGGTCACCGTGTTGAGCGGATCTCCCATGGCGAGAGATATACATTGTCCTTTTCCAATCACGAGAATGTTGAGGCCGACAAGGTGGTGGTTACTACCGGGGGCAGCCCCAAACTCAGCGGACTGAAGATGCTCGACGGGTTGGGGCTTGATATTTCATCTCCAGTTCCTTCATTGTTCAGTTTTTGTATTGCCAATCATCCTATTACGGCGATGACTGGTACTGTTGTTGAGGATGTGCAGACGAGTATTGTTGGAACAAAGATGAGGGCCGACGGACCGCTGCTCATCACTCATTGGGGATTGAGCGGTCCTGCTGTCTTGAAGCTGTCTTCGTATGGTGCGCGCCATCTTCACGATTGTGGTTATAATACAAAGATATCCGTCAATTGGTTTGGCTCTGCCAATGAGAACGAGGTGATGGAAATGCTTTATGAAATGTCGTTACGCCATCCCCAAAAACAGGTGCAGAGCATATATCCCGAGCGTTTCAACAGTCGTCTGTGGATATATCTCCTGGATTATGTGGGCATACGTCGCGACATGCGTTGGGCGGAGATGGGCAGGAAGAGTTTCAATCGCATGGCTGCAATGCTCACCAATCATGTCTTTGACATCACGGGCAAGAACAAGTTCAAGGAGGAGTTTGTGACGTGTGGTGGTGTAGCCCTGTCGAATGTCAATCCCTCCACTCTCGAATGTCGTCTCCATCCAGGCCTATATTTTGCAGGTGAGGTGCTCGATGTGGATGCCATAACAGGCGGTTTCAATCTTCAGGCCGCTTGGACAATGGCGTATGTGGTGGCAAAGAGTTAATTATTGATAAATTATTGTTGTTTTTCTTGCTGAATTTCTCAGAAAGGTGTAAATTTGCATCGTTGAATTTCTTAGAAAGGTGTAAAATCGGTAGTTTAAATTTCTTAGAAAGGTGTAAAAATGGATGTTTAAATTTCTTAGAAAGGTGTAAGTGTTATGGCAATGAAAAGAAAGATTTATCAACAACTCCTTGACTGGAAGCGAAATAGACATGGCGAGGTTGCAATACTCATTGAGGGAGCCAGACGTATTGGCAAGAGTTATATCGTGGAACATTTTGCAAAAGAGGAATATGAGTCTTATCTGCTCATAGATTTCGCCCGTGCAAACAAGAATGTGATAGAGTTATTCGATCACTATCTTGACGATATTGACACCTTGTTGTCACGTCTTGAAATGTATGGGCAGAAGAGACTAATGAGAAGACCAGACAAAAATTCAGAGGCTCGTTCGCTAATAATATTCGATGAAGTCCAGTTTTGTCCGCGTGCCCGCTCGGCAATTAAGTATCTTGTTGCAGATGGCAGATACGACTATATCGAAACGGGGTCGCTTATCTCAATAAAGAAAAATGTAAAGGACATACTACTTCCATCAGAGGAACATTCAATCGAAATGTTCCCTATGGACTTTGAGGAATTCATGTGGGCACTTGGCAACGAGATGCTTATGTCATTCATTTCCCAACAGTTTGAACGACTGGAACCTATGAACGGTCTTCACAGAAAGGCAATGGACTATTTCCGCCAATATATGATTGTAGGCGGAATGCCACAAGCAGTCGAGGCATACGTCACAAAAAGAGACCTTTACGAAGTGGATGAGATTAAGCGTGACATTCTATCTATATACAGAAACGACATCAGGAAATATGCAGACAATCAGGAGACCAAAGTGTCTGCTATATTCGAGGAGATACCGGGACAGTTGCAGAAACACGAAAAGAAGTTCCGTTTGTCCGACTTGAAATCTGAAGCCCGTATGCGTGATTATTCCGAAGCCTTCTTCTGGTTGGAGGATGCAAGGATAGTCAATTGTTGTTATAATTCTTCGGAACCTAGTGTAGGACTGAGACTCAATGAGGAACGCACTACGCTGAAGTGTTATATGGGAGACACAGGACTCTTGATAAGTCATGCATTTGACGACCGCGCGATTGCGAAAAATGAGCTATACCAAAAGTTGATGACTGATAAATTGGAGATAAACGAGGGCATGATAGTTGAGAACATCGTTGCTCAGATGCTACGTGCGGCAGGTCATCGCCTGTTCTTTTTCAGTAAGTATTCCGCAGAGTCGGCAAGCGACCGGATGGAAATAGATTTCCTTATCTCAAAATCGAGGATAACGAGCCGGCATAATATTTCTGCTATTGAGGTGAAATCAGGCAAACAATACACCACTACTTCTCTTAACAAGTGCATGGCAAAGTATTCAAATCAGATGTCCACTCCCTACGTGCTTCATACCAAAGATCTGAAAGTGGAGAACGGCATTGTTTATTTACCTCTGTATATGACACCGTTACTATGATGGTCTATCTTGTGCATCTGCGTGCCTTGGCGCTGTGCTTCAACGCGTGGAGCCACGGCATAACTGTTAATCTGTTCCACAGCCTCCTGCCATTGCTTTTCTGCGGCTTCCTCGGTATAGTCTTTCTTCGGCATGTATTTCAGTTCGAGGATGTAGCTGTGGGTGAGGTTGGGGAGAAATACTGCTTTTTTTCCCGCCAAAAGTTTGGTGGTTTCAATATTTCTTTGTATATTAGCGGCGTGAAATGTAAGGATTGTGAATATGACATTGCTTTCAAACCATAGTTTATCGGGCAATGTAGTGGATGCAATATATGACACTGCAAAGACTATCATGCCTCAGAACTCAAACGTGATATTGTTTGGGTCAAGAGCCCGTGGAGACAACACAGAAGATTCTGATTGGGATCTGCTTATCTTATTGGATAAGGAAAAAGCAGATGTTTTAGACCATGACAGATATACTTATCCATTTTGGGAACTTGGTTGGAAAACCAATTCAATGATTCATCCTATATTATATACAAAACGAGATTGGGAGAAAAGAAAGGGAGATAACTTTTATGAGAATATTCAAAATGAGGGTATTGTAATATGCTGACATTAGAAGATAAAAAGTCGATATTAAAATATCGTAATGGAAAAGTCATGGCTTAGCCTTAAGGAAGCAAAGGATTTATACTACTGAGGACATTCGATTTCTTTTATTTCAGCATCAACAACATACATATCTCCATATTTGTCTTTCAGTACATTTCTAGGGACGATATCCCACACTTCAATTCTGTTGTTGAAATATTTACCAATTTTATCAGATTTGTTAAATCCTAAAGCTGCCATAAACATATCAATCTCAATTTGTGTAGCTGGTAAGGCATATTTAACTAATCCTTGCATTAAAACAGGGCATACACTTCTACTGTCATAACCTGCAAATCCGTACAATTTGTATTGCGTTTCTGGAAAGGTTTGATTATGTAATATGATTTTTTTTAAGAGTTTTGCAATGCTACCAGAATTCAACAAGTTATTTACTTTGTATATAACATTGTCTGATACATATGTATCGTTTTCATTGCCGGAGGGTCCTGGGATACCTAAGTTGAAAACATCATCCATAGGTATCCATAATCCGTGTTCTTTAGCATACGATTCTGCAATACGTTGTTCAACTTCAAAGTGACTTACATGTTTTTTGCCATTTCGAAGTTCTTCTTCATATAGTTTGCAGCGTCTATGGAGTTCATTGGAGATTTCTTCCATTCCTCCATTTTCCGGAGTTTTCTTTCCGTCGATTCCTGATGAAACTGATTCAAATATATCATTGCAATCCATTTTTGCCGCAAAGATATATATAAAAATTATAATGACCAAACAAATAGTAGAAAATCTTCAAAAAAAGTTTGGTGGTTTCTATATTTCTTTGTATATTTGCGGCGTGAAATCAGTTTCAGTTACAATTATTATAGCTTATGACTACAATATCATTAACATACATTTAATCTCGTGGATTTTTTGTACTTTTGTACCAAGAAAGTTTTGATTATAATATATAAGGGAAAACATTATGATACTTGATATTACATTACGACTTATAGCGGCTATGGTTCTTGGTGGAGTAATAGGCATTGAGCGTGAGTTTCGCTCAAAAGACGCCGGTTTTCGTACTCACTTCCTTGTGGCACTCGGTAGCGCATTGTTCACCGTAGTGTCGCAATATGGATTCGGCATTGACCTCAAAGACTCGTCGAGAGTAGCGGCACAAGTGGTATCAGGAATCGGTTTTCTTGGTGCCGGTACGATTATCTTCCAAAAGAATATGGTGCGCGGACTGACTACGGCAGCCGGTCTGTGGGTTACTGCCGCCATCGGTCTTGCTTGCGGCACTGGTCTGTATGTTGTGGCGGCAATCACCACAACCCTTGTACTTGTGGGTCTTGAGTCGTTACACACTTTTATTCCCCAGTTGGGCAAGGCGGCAGTACAGTTGGGATTTGTTGCCTCGTCGAAAAAGACGGTGTCGGAAGTGCTGAAACGCCTTAAGGATGAAGACATCGAGGTAAGCACGTTTGAGATGAAGAACAGAAGCACTAAGGACGGTGAGGTGTTTGACGTGAGTGCAGACATCCGCGTGAAGCGAGGTGGTCACAACGAGCGCATTCTCAACCTCATCAACGAGTTTGACGATGTCACCATCTCCCATCTTGAATAATGTCCTTAATGATATGATAATTTCCAATGTATTATGGTGTTAAATATTCCATTAAGGTGGGAAAAATTTTTCCCACCTTTTTTAGTATGCTCGGCATGAGTAATGTCTAACGGGTGCAAGTCGCCAACGAGCCTACGCCACCGCGCACGACACCCCCAAAGCTGTTCCGATCGCAGCTAACACTGCCGAGGCGAGGTTCCACAGAAACTTAATAAGCCTCGATTTATTCTCCTGCGTCATATTAAAAAACACCTCCTTTCTTAATGGAAATTATTTCAACTATTCTTCATTAATTGTTTTTAGCAGCCCCCACGAGGGGGACTGCAGATGGCTACTCATAGATGCCGCCGCCCACGCCGGGGGTTGAACCGCCGCTGTTGCCAGAGCCTCCGCTGTCGTCAGAGCCTGAGTCAGATCCTGAGCCGCTGCCCGGGTCAACCACCTCGCCTCCGTCATCGGGGTCAGTGCCCGGATTCTCAGGGCCCTCGGTAGTAGTCGAACCAGTGCGCGGCGACTGATAAGTGTTGCTCTCCTTGAGCTTCGCCTGAGTAGTCAGCAGAGAAGACGAGAACTCACCCACGCCCAGCGCCACGAGCTTCACCTTGTCCACGCACTTCGAGATAGAGAACTCGTCGGCGCTATCAACACCCATCTTGTGCGAAATCGACAAACCGATACTCAACAGACCATCGAGCGTGATACGCTTGCCGTCGAGCGCCAGCTCCTTGATACAAGCGATGGCATCGGTAAGAATACCAGTGATTGTACCCGGCGAGAACGGAGTGTTATGCTTCGCCATGTGCTCCGCCAACCCCTTCACATCCACCGTACCGTCGCTGATGATACGAGCGTAATACTTGCCGTAAGAAGGACTGTCCTTCAACTGAGACTGATAAATTTGATATTTCAACATAATTGTTTCCAAGCCCCCACCGACTTCCCCTTATCGGGGAAGAACATTATTAATATATATATTCTCCGGAGTCTCGGTGGTATAGGGCCAATCTTCTGTGTTAACTCCTTCGAACTTTTCACGTTGCAAAGGTACAACATTCCCCACGCCTCAATTCCCGAAACGTCACGAATCGTCATGAACTTGCGAGTTATTGCGAGTTATTGCGACTTATCTCGTCCACAGATATAATTATTTATTGGATTATCACAGATTTTTTTATTTTGGCACGGAAATCCACGGCTTTATTTTTAATAAAGGCACGGCTTTGCTCCGCATAGATAAAACACGGCACTTCGTGGTTACGGCTTGCTTTGCAAGTTCACGGCTTAGTTTGCTCTGCGGTAACGAGCCGTGTCTATACTTTAGTATAGCCTTAATACAAATAAAGCCTTTACCCATCGCGCAGCCAGCCGTGTCTTTTTTAAAGCCGTGTCCATCCGTGCCTAAAATAATCATAAATCAATAATCAACCCAATCAGAGCCTTTGGCTCTTAATCTGTGCCAATCTGTGTTAATCTGTGGTCTA
>SAMEA3663103__coassemble_606_pt1 | contig 14980 bp, 18 predicted proteins | sample SAMEA3663103__metabat2_low_PE_014 | metagenome-assembled genome bin SAMEA3663103 (sample SAMEA3663103) | pig gut metagenome | biome: pig gut; feature: pig-associated habitat; material: faeces | place: France | collected 2012 | reverse complement strand
GGACTTTTTTTGAACCCACCAAACAATTTAGTGAAAAAGTTGTGTTTTATAACATATTTTAGCAATTTACTCGATATTCTAATAATATACACCTTATTATATTATATAGGATGGGTAAATACAAACCTTGCTCCATCCTTATAGCTTGTATCAACCCATATCTTACCACCTAATCGAGTTACGAATTGCTGACATAACTGGAGTCCGAGGCCTGTGCCCTGCTTAAACTGGTCAAGTTTAACAAAACGTTCAAAAACGCGCACAGCATCTTTTTCTGGTATTCCACATCCATTGTCCGTTACAGAGAAATACAACATTCCCTCGTTATCATTCTTTGAAATAGCCAAAACAATAGAACCTTGCTCGCTGAACTTTATACTATTGGTGACAAGATTAACTATAACCTGTCTTAATCTCGCCTCATCTGTAGAAATCACACATTCCGGAAAATCACATCTAAAATCAAAAGAAATCGTTTTGCGACACGTCACAATCATCGATTCCATTACAGATTTGGAAAGAGCGACAATATCACAATCCTCCTTTTTTATAGCCATTCGCCCTGTTTCGATGCGAGACAAGTCAAGAACATCATTTATCAGATTAAGCAGAGCGTCAGAATTCTGCTTTATTATGTCACTGAAATGCGCCTTTTCCTCCTTAGAAAGTGTCATCTGATCACTTGTCAACAAACTTGAGAACCCCACAATAGAGTTAAGTGGTGTACGTATTTCATGACTCATATTAGCAAGGAAAGCCGACTTCATTCTATTAGACTCTTCCGCCTTGTCTTTAGCAATCAACAGTTCCTCACTTTGGGTCTGTAATTCTTCCTTCATCCGACGCAGTTTGACTACAAAATGCAGAGTAATCAACTGGGAAAGAGCCAATATTACCGCCAATATTCCAGCACCGATAAACCAATTCTTATATTCATCAAAGAAAGAAACTGGTTTATTGAGGATATTAGATTCAGAAGGCAGACTATCAAAATTGATTTTAAAGTTCTCCAACAACTGATAATCAAAATAGAAGCTATTCGAAACATAAACCAATCCCTGATGCTCAAACCTTTCCAGATATGCCATACACATTTCAGCCAAGCGCTCTCCGTCATGTCTAAAATCAGGATAATAGCCACCAATTGCAAGTCCATTCATACCAATGCCAGAAATAGTGAACACGGGTAATTCTGGATTCGCTTCGCGCACCTGCATTGCCGAATTGCCCATGGCAAAATTTTCGTTGCAGTCCACCCTCCACGTACCTAAGATAAGAGCCTTATTTCCATGCATCTTTCTTATTGTACGAAGCATGCTGTCATACGATTCATTTCTGCCATCGATATAATGCATATTAACCCCTTTAACTCCAGTCACCTTATCCCTTACAAAAGCTTGCATTGTGACGCCTCCCAAAGAGTTGTCAGTAAAAAGAGAGAATTCTGAAATATTGGGATATAGTTGATGTATAATTTGAAGATTCTTTTCAATATCGAAATACGCAAGAATTCCCCCTACAATATTAAAGTCCTGAAAATCAGACCGAAGGTTTTTCGAAGCGGGTTGCCACTTACGAATATCCACTGAATCATGAGGCAATGACACAATATTTGCGCTACACGATCCAATAGCGATAGGTATTTTCTTATATTTAGGTTCATCTAATGAAAGAAACGTTGAAACGGCCTCACGTCCAATAAGTACAACAAGTGCAGGACTATGACCATTTACCATATACTTATTAAGAATTGCTTTAATACGTCCCTTATATGAAAACAGTTCCTTGATACCAGTACTCTCCATACTCTCAATAAGTACCTGACGCGATGGATCTATCTCATTACAGCGTTTCACAAATGGTTCGAGAGTTTCGGCAGTACTTCTTGAATCCGTGTTATATGAACAAATATAGAGTATATTATTGGAAATAGAAGCTTTAGAGATTACGCCACTATCACCAACTACATTTTGTCTAGTCATATTACTTCTCGCATCTGCATAAGAATTATTAGGAAAAGCAGTAATGACTATCAAAAACAATAGATATATTTGACATTTCAATCCATTCATGTTGCAAAGGTACAAAAAAAAACTCAATTTTTCAGTTTTTTATATGTTTTTTTGTGTAATAAAAGAAAAATTTGTACTTTTGCAATCGTATGGACATAATAATGATTAGACACACGCACGTAGGAGTGCCCAAAGGCACATGCTACGGTTGGTCGGACGTCCCCTTAGCGGATACGTTCGAGTCAGAGGCTATGCAAACCAGCAAAAACCTGAAAGAAATACTGTCGGACGGCATCACTCCCGACGTAATTTACTCGTCTCCATTGTCGCGAGCCGTAAAATTATCTGCATTTTGCGGATATGACACCCCTGTGAAAGACGACCGGTTAAAGGAAATGAATATGGGCGACTGGGAGATGCAGAAATATGATGATATTAAGGACGATGCACTTCAGATGTGGTATGACGACTATATGCACCTGAGGGCCACCGGCGGTGAAGGATTTCCCGACTTATACAAGAGGGTCTCGGATTTCCTGGATGAACTAAGAACAAAAGAATACCGCCGTGTGGTGATATTCTCACACGGCGGTGTATTACTTTGCGCAGGAATATATGCTAAATTATTCCCTGCCGAAGGTTGCTTTGAGCATCTCGTGGAATGTGGGGGAATACAACGTCTAAGCTTGTAGTTGGATAATTCCCGCCCCTTCTTTAAGTGCCTGCATATTCAATGGAATCAATCCGTGATGACGTTCGGGAAGAGTCTTATATAAGGCTTTTTCCACACCATCATGGCTTATTACCGGACACACCTTTAACAAGCCTCCAAGCACTATCATATTAAATACCTTGGCATTCTTCAGTTCTGCAGCCTTGTCCATCGCGTCAATACGATAAATCGAAATATCATCCCTTGACGGTGGATTGATTATACCATAACTGTCATAGATGAGTATTCCGCCCGACTTGATCTTTGGCAGGAACTTGTCAAGTGAAGGTTGGTTGAGCACAACTGCCACATCAAACGTACTGAGAATAGGCGAACTGATAGGGTCATCGCTTACGATTACCGTCACATTTGCCGTTCCACCTCTCTGTTCAGGTCCATATGCAGGCATCCATGTGACCTCCTTATCTTCCATCAGACCGGAATAAGCAAGGATTTTGCCCATTGACAAAACACCCTGTCCACCGAATCCTGAAATAATAATTTCCTTTTTCATAATAATCTCACTATTATCTGTTTTACTGAATAGTGTCCTTAATATCTCCCTTAGGATAGAATTTGAACATGTGTTCCTTCATCCATTCATTGGCCTGCACGGGGGTGAGCTTCCAACCGCTGTTGCAAGTAGATACTATCTCCACAAGCGAGCTTCCCTTTCCAGCCATAGAAGCCTCGAAGGCTTTACGAATGGCCTTCTTTGCACTTCGTATAGCCGGTACAGACTCCACACTCTGCCTGGTTACATAACACGTACCCTCCAGTTGGGCTGCTATCTCAGTAATCTTCAATGGATAACCATGAAGTTCAGGCACGCGTCCATAGGGACATGTACTGGTTTTCTGCCCCATGAGAGTAGTAGGAGCCATCTGTCCGCCAGTCATACCATAAATGGCATTATTAATAAAGATGATAACAATATTTTCACCTCTGTTGAGAGCATGTATGGTCTCGCAAGTTCCGATACAAGCCAAATCACCATCCCCCTGATACGTAAATACCAGACGGTCAGGCCACAGGCGCTTGATGGCAGTTGCGACAGCAGGCGCACGTCCGTGAGCAGCCTCCTGCCAATCAATGTCAAGATATCTGTATGCGAAGACAGCGCAACCAACAGGGCAAACGCCTACGGTTTTATCCTCCATACCCATCTCCTCAATAATTTCCGCAACAAGTTTATGAACGACCCCATGGCTACAACCAGGGCAATAGTGCATAGGCACATTGTTCATCAGTTCAGGCTTCTTGTACACCAGATTCTCCGGTGCAATTATTTCTTCGTTTCTTGCCATAATCTACATGAGTTTATTTTTAAGGGCATCAACAATCTCGTCAGGTTCGGGCACTACGCCCCCAAGGCGTCCGAAGTATTCAACCGGTTCCTTACCATTAATAGCCAGGCGCACATCGTCAACCATCTGTCCGGCATTTATCTCTGCCACAAGGATACCTTTCTTTCCACTTGCAATCTCGTCAATTTCCTTTTTCGGGAAAGGCCAGAGAGTGATTGGTCGGAACAATCCCACCTTAATACCCTCTTGTCGGGCAATCTCAATAGCCTTTTGAGCCAGACGGGCAGCACTTCCGAATGCTACGATAACATAATCAGCATCCTCGCATTGAGATGTTTCATATCTCACCTCATTAGCTTCAATCTCTGCATACTTCTTTTGAAGATGGAGGTTGTGCTGTTCCATAGCCTCCGGTTTGAGTTCGAGAGATGTCAATATATTCGGTTTGCGGTCCTTTGTTCTACCGATAGTGGCCCAAGGACACTGCTGTCTGATTTCCTCTTCAGTACGACGTGGCTTATAAGGCGGCAACACTACCTTCTCCATCATCTGACCAATGACTCCATCGCTCAATATCATAGCCGGATTTCTGTATTTGAATGCCAATTCGAAAGCCAGATCAATAAAGTCGGCCATCTCCTGAACAGATGCCGGTGCAAGAACAATGACATTATAGTCGCCATTACCACCACCCTTCGTTGCCTGAAAATAGTCACTCTGCGACGGCTGGATTGTTCCCAGTCCAGGACCACCTCTTTGCACATTCACAACCACTCCTGGGATTTCCGATCCTGCCATGTAAGAGATACACTCCTGCATCAATGCCACTCCTGGACTTGAGGAAGACGTGAAAGCCTTCTTTCCTGCACCAGCGGCACCATGCACCATATTAATGGCAGCCACCTCACTTTCAGCCTGCAACACAACCATACCCGTAGTTTCCCAGGGTTTGTCGAGCGCAAGTGTTTCAATAATCTCACTTTGCGGAGTGATGGGATAACCAAAGAATCCGTCAACACCGCATCTGATGGCGGCACGGGCAATAGCCTCGTTACCCTTCATCAATGTTACTTCCTGTGTTTCGTTCTTCATGTCAATCCTCCATTTTCTTTCTGTAAACAGTAATACATCCGTCAGGACATACGATTGCACATGATGCGCATCCTATACAGTTGTCCTGGCAGACAACCTCTACAAACGGATAACCGTTGACATTTACTTTTTTGGCCAATGCGATGACATCTTGAGGACAAGCATTCACGCACAATGCGCATCCCTTGCATCTCTCGGTATCAACGACAATGGCACCTCTTATTTTGCTCATATCTTGGTATATTAAAAACTTCAATCTATTCTTTCAAGGATTATATGCATCCTTGTTATAGAAATTGAGAATATCCTCAAGCATTGACTTGGCTTCGACAGCAGGACTATCAGGATCCAATTCGATGGCCTTTATATAACAATTTATAGCATCACCGAAGTCACCCCTTCGTCTGCACTCATTGCCTTGCCTGTAATACTCCTGACTATCCATACCTTACTATCCAATTGTAACACTATCACTTATAATATTCCTTCTTGCCAGCCGCCAATGTGTTCTTCATCAGCGAGCATATTGTCATAGGTCCAACGCCTCCAGGTACAGGGGTGATGAAAGAGCACTTGGGAGCTACCTCATCAAACTTGACATCTCCATTAAGCCTATACCCACTCTTGCGTGAAGCATCGGGAACACGTGTTGTGCCCACATCAACAATCACAGCTCCCTCCTTTACCATATCGGCTGTAACAAAGTCAGGACGTCCTATGGCGGCAATGATTATGTCAGCCTCTCTACATTCTTCCTTGAGATTGGCCGAATGGCTATGGCATACAGTCACAGTACTGTCTCCATACTGTTTTTGCATCATCAACTGGGCCATTGGTTTTCCTACAATATTGCTACGTCCGAGCACTACGCATTTCTTTCCGCTGGTCTCAATACCATACCTGCGTAGCAATGTCACAATACCAAGAGGCGTTGCGGAAATGAAACATGGCAGTCCTATAGCCATCCTTCCCACATTAACCGGATGAAATCCGTCAACATCCTTGCGATAGTCGATAGCCTCGATAATCTTCTGCTCGTCGATATGCTTGGGCAATGGCAACTGAACGATGAATCCATCCACATCATCATCCCTATTCAGTCGATCCACACATGCGAGAAGTTCCTCCTCTGTAATGTCATCTTCATATCTAATGAGAGTTGACTTGAAGCCACAAGCCTCGCATGCCAACACCTTGTTCTTCACGTATGTCTCCGAACCGCCGTCATGCCCTACGAGAACAGCAGCCAAATGAGGCTGTTTTCCTCCGGCAGCCACGATAGCCTTCACCTCATCAGCTATTTCCTGCTTTATAGCGGCAGCAGTAGCCTTTCCATCTATCAATTGCATATCAATAATTATATTCTTCAATTTTCAATCTTCAATCTTCATTTATAGTCCAGGCATTCCGCCCTTCATATTCTTCATTGCCGCAGCCATCTGCATCATTCTACTGCTATTCATACCAGTGACCATCTTCATCATCTTTCTCATTTGGTCAAACTGTTTTAGCAATCTGTTTACATCCTGAATATTCGTACCCGAGCCCTTGGCAATGCGCATACGACGACTTTGGTTGAGTATCTCTGGATTAGTACGCTCCTTAGGCGTCATACTGTTGATGATAGCCTCAATAGACTTGAATGCATTGTCATCGATATCAACATCCTTGATTGCCTTGCCCACTCCTGGTATCATTGCAGCCAAGTCCTTTATGTTACCCATTTTCTTTATCTGCTGAATCTGGTTCATAAAGTCATTGAAATCAAACTTGTTCTTTCTTATCTTCTTTTCAAGTTCCTTAGCCTGCTTCTCGTCAAACTGCTGTTGGGCGCGTTCAACAAGACTGACGATATCACCCATACCGAGGATACGATCGGCCATACGGTCAGGATGGAACACATCAATAGCCTCCATCTTCTCGCCTGTACCGACAAACTTGATTGGTTTGGTGACTACAGTACGGATTGACAGAGCAGCACCACCACGAGTGTCACCATCGAGTTTTGTAAGCACAACTCCATCGAAATCAAGACGGTCGTTAAATTCCTTTGCTGTATTCACCGCATCCTGACCTGTCATTGAATCCACCACGAAGAGAGTCTCGTCGGGATTGAGCGCCTCCTTCAGAGTAGCTATCTCGTTCATCATCTCCTCGTCAACAGCCAATCGACCGGCAGTGTCCACAATAACGACATCGTTACCTTTGGCCTTTGCCTCCTTGATGGCATTGTTGGCAATCTCTACAACATTTTTATTATCAGGCTCTGTATATACCGGCACACCAACTGTTTCGCCCACAACCTTCAACTGCTCTATGGCGGCAGGACGATAAACGTCGCAAGCCACCAAAAGAGGTTTCTTGCGGTTCTTGGTCTTCAGCATATTCGCAAGTTTTCCGCTAAATGTCGTTTTACCCGAACCTTGAAGACCAGACATAAGGATTATAGCCGGACGACCTTCCAATTTGAGTTCGGCAGCCTTGCCGCCCATCAGTTCTGCAAGTTCATCGTGAACAATTTTCACCATCAACTGCCCTGGTTTAACGGCAGAAAGCACGTTCATACCTAAGGCCTTAGCCTTGACAGTGTCCGTGAAGTTCTTTGCCACCTTATAGTTTACGTCAGCATCAAGCAAAGCCCTACGAACATCCTTAAGGGTCTCAGCCACATTAATCTCGGTAATTTTACCTTCGCCCTTCAGTATTTTGAACGAGCGTTCCAGTCTGTCACTTAAATTTTCAAACATTCTATTTCGCCTTTATTATTTTTATCTTCTGCAAAGATAATGCAATAAATCCGAAAAAAAGAATAAATTACTCGACTTTTAATGTATTTTAGTACGATTAACAATGAAATTGCGCACATTAAATTTCAGTGTGCAAATAATTAAGGTAATATAATAAAAAAAGGAGATGTGACTCATCTCCTTTTCTTAAGTTCCAATTTTGGAATCTTTATTGTTTGTCCCTCCTTTAGTGTAGCCTTTCCATCAAGACCATTATACACCTCAACATAGCAAGACATTCCCGGACCGAGCAATTTAGTGGCAATATCCTCCACCGTCTGACCAGCTTTTGCCTTCACAATCCTGTCCTCACCTATAATTCTGTAAGCACCAGTCCTTACTCTTATGTCCATAGCCTCATACTTGTCAGAATTCGTCTTTGCTGTTTCTGTCTTAGCTTCATCATTGGCAGATTCGTCCTTATTATCGATGGACATCGCACCAATCTTTGTGGCATCCACCTCCTGAGCTACCGAGTCCTTTTTCATAGCCACCTGAGCTTTCTTTGCCGTTATTTCAGCAGTCTTTAGGTCAGCTTTCATCTGCTTGTAGGCAATTTCCTCAGATAATTCATATCTACCATATAAATATCCTCCATAAGCTGCGCCAAGTATCAATAACAAGACGGCCACACCCGACAATATCCAACGAAGAATGGATTTGTTATTAGATGGTTCTTCCTCTGTCTTCTCTGCGTCAAGATTATCCTCCGACTTTTCTTCTTGGTTTGACACTTCTAAAACAGATTCCTCAACTGAGTTTTCCTCTCCGCTATCTACATTGTCGTTGTCATCCGTGAACTCTACTACAGAAGCGTTGGGTGATGATATATTAACATCGTCATTCCCATCAGCCACAGGTTCCTTTACTACAGAATCCTCAGCTACAGCTTCTTCGGCAACGGGTTCCTCGGCTACAGGTTCTTTGACTACTGATTTCTCAACAACGCTATTATCTATTTGAGGCTCCACAATTATTTGTTTATCCTCAGCAGGTTCGTCGGCAATTATATCTTCGACAGCCGGTTCCTCAACCACGGGTTCGGGAAAATCCACTCCCTCATTTAGAATAACTGTTTCAAACTGCGAGAATGGTTTGTTGACAATCTCCTTCATCACACTGTCGGGAGTGAATGTCAGTTTTGAATGTCCCTCTATCAGCACCCTTTCTCCAGTATTGACATTGATGCTCTCCCTGTCATCCACTTCAATAATTTTGAATGTACCAAGACCTTTCACCTTGACAATCTTATCCTCGTCAAGTCCCTCCTGGATAACATCAAATATCGCTTTGATAAAACGATGCGACTCCTTGTCGTCAAGTCCGTTCTTTGACGTTAGGACAGAGCACAGGTCGTAAATATTCAACTTACTCATCAGCATCCCCTCCTTTCTTAATTCTTTCTTTCCACGCAGCAATCGGCTTAAATCCGAGCACCAATTTGGGAGGTACGAGCATGCGTTGCTGGGTGGTAGGACTAACCATCACCCTTTCCATCTTCTTTTTTACCTCAAAGAGTCCAAAGCCATCAATCGAGAGACTGTCTCCATCTTGGAATGCGTCGCTCATGGCATCAATCACGTTGGTCACCATTCTCTGCGTAGGCACCTGGCTATATCCGGTGCGCTGAGCTAATCGTGAAATGAATTCCTTGTTGTTCATACTCTGGTTTTTTGATTAATTTATTAATGTAGTGCCATATAGGTCAAATTCCTCGGAATCCACTATTTTGACATTATAATATCTGCCCACCTTCAACAGGCGCTCTTCAACGGGGATGAGCACCTCGGGATCAACCTCTGGCGAACAGTATTCCGTTCTTCCAATATAGTAGTCGCCCTCCTTACGGTCGATAACCACCTTGAGCACCTGTCCCACCTTTTCAGCTTCGATTTCTGCACTAATTTCCTGCTGCAATGCCATAAGTTTGTCAAGTCTTCTTTGCTTCACTTCCTCAGGCACGTCATCCTCATAGTTTTCAGCGGAATAAGTTCCGTCTTCCTCCGAATATGCGAATGCTCCCATGCGCTCGAATCTTGCCCAACGGGTAAACTCCATCAACTCTTCGAAGTCAGCCTCTGTCTCCCCTGGGAATCCCACCATCAGTGTAGTGCGAATATGTATTCCCGGCACCTCTTCGCGCATGCGCTCAATAAGTCTATATGTCTCTTCTTTAGTGACATGGCGCTTCATTCTCGCAAGAATATTGTCGGAAACGTGCTGCAGAGCGATATCGAGATACTTGCACACATTTGCACGTTCTTTCATTACGCGCAGCAGTTCCCACGGGAAATGAGTGGGATAGGCGTAATGCAGTCTTATCCATTTCACTCCTGGAATGTCGGACATGCGTTCCACCAATTCTGCAATATGCTGCTTACCGTCGATATCAACCCCATAATAAGTCAGTTCCTGTGCGATGACCTGAAATTCGGTTGTTCCGTCAGCCACCAACTGTCTCACCTCATTCAGTATCTCGTCTATCGGACGGCTTATATGCTTTCCGGTTATGATTGGAATGGCACAGTAGGCACAATGGCGGTCACACCCCTCACTAATCTTCAAATAAGCATAATGACGTGGTGTTGTGATATGCCTAACCACACTACAAGTGTCCATCGGCGCACCGAGGTCGGTGAGTAATTGTTTGTAATTAAATTTGCCATAGAACTTGTCAACCTGAGGAATCTCGGCCTCCAGTTCTTTCTGGTATCTTTGTGAGAGGCAGCCCATAACATACAGTTTCTTCAGCCTTCCCTCCTCCTTAGCCTGTGCGAATTCCAGGATAGTGTTAATACTCTCCTCCTTCGCGTCCTGAATAAATCCACAAGTATTTATGACAGCTATCTCCCCCGTAGGGTTTTTACTGTCGTGCACACAATGGTAGCCCTTTGACTCAAACATACTCATAAGAGTCTCGCTGTCAACGAGATTCTTCGAGCAACCCATTGTGATGATATCAATAGTATTTTTCTTCATTACGTCCCTGCAATGCCAATTAGTTCACCTTGAAAAGAGAATCCACAAACTGACTCTTGTTGAATAGCTGCAAGTCTTCCATCTTTTCGCCCAATCCGATATACTTCACCGGCACCTTGAGCTGGTCACTTATACCTATTACCACTCCGCCCTTTGCCGTACCGTCGAGCTTGGTTATGGCAAGGGATGTTATCTGTGTTACAGCCGAGAACTGTTTAGCCTGCTCAAAGGCGTTCTGTCCTGTACTTCCGTCAAGAACGAGCATCACCTCATCCGGGGCCTCAGGCAGCACCTTCTTCATAACATCCTTTATCTTCTTGAGCTCATTCATAAGCCCCACCTTATTGTGCAAACGTCCGGCAGTGTCAATCAGCACCACGTCGGCACCATTGGCTTTGGCACTGCTCAGTGTGTCGAATGCAACAGATGCAGGGTCGCTTCCCATCTGTTGCTTGATGACGGTCACTCCTACCCTCTCGCCCCAAATACAAAGCTGTTCCACTGCAGCGGCACGGAACGTATCGGCAGCTCCAAGATATACCTTCTTGCCAGCCTGCTTGAATTGATATGCCAGTTTGCCTATGGTGGTAGTCTTGCCCACTCCATTCACTCCCACCACGAGTATCACGTATGGCTTATGATCAGAGGGCAAGTCCCAATTTTCGTTGTCATCGGTATTGTTCTCAGACAACAATGCTGCTATCTCCTGCCTGAGGATGCCATTGAGTTCAGATGTGCTCACATACTTGTCGCGGGCCACACGTTCCTCAATGCGACGAATAATCTTCAATGTTGTATCCACTCCCACGTCACTCGTGATAAGCACTTCCTCAAGATTATCGAGCACATCGTCGTCCACCTTCGACTTTCCTGCCACTGCACGCGCCAGTTTGTCGAAAACGCTTGTCTTTGTTTTTTCCAAACCCTTGTCAAGAGTTTCCTTCTTATTCTTATTAAAAAAACCGAATATTCCCATAATTGTACAATTTGATTGCAAAAATACAATATTTTTTTGAGAAATAAGAATTTTTCCTGTAAAAAGTGCAAATAATCAATTAAATATCACCATTTTCCATAAATTTCGACTCATAATAGTATCATAAAAATACTTTAAGAGAAAAATAAAAGGCCACAACAATAATTGTTGCAGCCTTATATTTTATAGAGCTATGATTTCAATTACTTGAAGAATTCCTTAACCTGCTCGTTAGGAACCATCTTCTCGTCAAAGATGTAAGCACCAGTCTTGGGGCTCTTAACCATCTTGATGACCTTTGAATAAGAGCGACCATCCGTATTACCGTCGCGGAGGGTAGCCACAACTTTCTTTGCCATTTCTTAAAAAGCTAAATTTAAAAGTTATTATTTAATTTCCTTGTGAAGTGTCATCTTCTTCAAGATGGGGTTGTACTTCATCAATTCCATTCTCTCAGGAGTATTCTTACGATTCTTGGTCGTAATGTAACGGCTTGTACCAGGCATGCCACTGTTCTTCATCTCAGTGCACTCCAAAATCACCTGTACTCTATTGCCTTTTGCTTTCTTTGCCATGTGATTATTCTCCTATAACTTTAATATCCTTCCACTCACAATAGCCCTTTGACACAGCCTGCTTAAGAGCTGCATCAAGTCCGACCTTGTTGATCAATCTCAGACCAGCGGCGCTGATCTTCAAGCTAATCCAGCAACCTTCCTCTACATAGTAGAACTTCTTGCTGAAGAGGTTTACGTCAAAGCTGCGCTTTGTGCGATGCTTTGAGTGAGACACATTGCAACCAATCTGTGCCTTCTTTCCTGTAATCTGACAAATCTTCGACATTTCTATCTAAGTTTTCTTTTCTTTTTACTAACTTATTCCAAACAGGGTGCAAAGGTAGCGACTTTTTTCGAAATCTCCAAATATTTATTCCTAAAAATCAATATTTTAAGCTATTTTTTAAGATTTCTTTCGATTTCAGTCTCGTTTTGGGTCAATTTGCGCCCCATTTTACCTCCCCTTGCGACTCACCGTCGTACTCTTTGACATTTTCTTCACCTTTCAGGTATTCCAGGAACATTTCAAGCACTGTGTGGGTGGCTTCCTGAAGATTTTTGTCGCGTCCGTTGTCTTCGGTCAACTGACATGTTGCGACATTGTCCTCATTACCACAAGCGAGCCATATTGTGCCTACAGGAATCTCTGGGGTGCCGCCAGCAGGTCCTGCTATGCCAGTAACGGCAATGGCATAGTCGGTGTTGAGTGCCTTGCATGCGCCTTTCACCATTGCCACAGCCACCTCTTCGCACACGGCGGTCTTCTCCTGAATCAACTGACTGTCAACACCGAGCAACGACTCCTTTATCTCATCGGCATACGACACTATGCCTCCTTTGAAATATTTCGAAGCACCCGGAACGGCGATTATTGCCTCGGCAACCTTACCACCAGTACAGCTTTCGGCCGTACCTAATGTTTTCTCTCTCTCCCACAGCAGTTGGCTAATCTCCCTGCTGGTTATTTTGCTTTCAAAATCCATGTCTTTTATATTTAAAGTTATTTGAATGTCACTTTTGAGAATGCCGGAGCATTAATATTACAGAACTCCCCATTGAGATACTTATAGTATCCGGTGATGCCTATCATGGCGGCATTGTCGGTGGTATAGCTGAATTTGGGGATGTATATCGTCCAACCGTATTTCTCGGCATGCTCCTTGAAGGCATTGCGCAGTCCGTTGTTGGCACTCACTCCTCCTGCCACTGCCACATGCTTTATGCGGGTCATCTTGGCGGCCTTGCGCAATTTCTTCATCAATATGTCAACAATGGTAAACTCAAGACTTGCGGCTATGTCCTCCTTGTGTTTTTCGATAAAGTCGGGATCCTCTGCCACCCAATCTCGCATATTGTAGAGAAATGATGTCTTCAGTCCGCTGAAACTGTAGTTGAGATCTGGTATTTGCGGTTCGGCAAACTTGTATGCATGCGGATTACCCTGACGTGCCAGTCGGTCGATTATCGGTCCTCCGGGATAACCAAGTCCCATCACCTTCGAACATTTGTCGATAGCCTCACCGGCAGCATCATCGATTGTCTGTCCTAGCACCTCCATGTCATTGTAGGCATTCACCTTGACAATCTGCGAGTTACCACCACTCACCAACAAGCAGAGGAATGGCAATGGCGGAGCCGACACGTCGTCATCACTCTCCTTGATAAAATGAGCCATCACATGCCCTTGCAAATGATTGACATCTATAAGAGGAATACCGAGTGCACGCGCAAACCCCTTGGCAAAACTTACTCCCACTAGCAGTGACCCCATCAATCCAGGACCACGGGTGAATGCCACTGCCGAGAGTTGCTCCTTGGTGATTCCGGCTTTTTTGATAGCCTGGTCAACCACCGGCACCACATTCTGCTGATGAGCCCTCGAAGCCAATTCGGGCACTACTCCACCGTATGCCCGATGCACATCCTGACTGGCCGTGACATTGCTTAGCAACACACCGTTGCGCAGCACTGCAGCCGAAGTGTCGTCGCAGCTACTCTCTATTCCGAGTATATAAATATCCTTCTTCTCTTCCATTTACACCTTATTATATATATTAGGCGGAAATATATCGTTGTTCCGATTAATATGACAAAATCTCAACTCCGTGTTCAGTCATGAGGAATGTATGTTCCCACTGTGCACTAGGCAATTCGTCGCCTGTAATAACCTCCCAACCATATTCATCGTCGGCATCAATAAACACCTTCCATGTTCCCTGGTTGATCATCGGTTCGATAGTGAACACCATTCCCGGGACGAGCAGCATACCGGTATTACGGTGTCCGACATGCGACACTTCCGGCTCCTCGTGGAACGACAATCCCACTCCGTGCCCCGTAAGGTCTCTCACCACACCATAACCGTATTTCTCGGCATGCTTCTGCACAGCATGGCCGATGTCTCCAACATATCCCCATGGTTTGGCAGCTTCGGCACCCACTTCCAGGCACTCCTTAGCCACTCTAACCAACTGTTCCTTCTCGGGAGTAGTCTTTCCGATGACAAACATACGTGAGGCATCTGCATAATATCCATCGAGAATGGTAGTGAAGTCAACA
>SAMEA3663103__coassemble_586_pt1 | contig 15318 bp, 14 predicted proteins | sample SAMEA3663103__metabat2_low_PE_014 | metagenome-assembled genome bin SAMEA3663103 (sample SAMEA3663103) | pig gut metagenome | biome: pig gut; feature: pig-associated habitat; material: faeces | place: France | collected 2012 | reverse complement strand
TATAGGAAAAAACCTCTTTGTTTTATATAAATTAATCGTAACTTTGCAGCAAAATACAAATTAGTTATTAATTTTATTAATATATAAAGGAGAAAAAGACATGAAAAGAACATTTATTCTCTTAGCTTTAGTGGCGTCAATGCCGCTTACCATGAATGCGCAAGACGACATGTATTTCGTGCCGACAAAAAAGAATGTGGAGAAATCGAAAAAGGACTACGGAATGCCTAAGGACACCTACTACTCAGGCAGCAACCGTAGTGTTGACGACTACAACCGTCGCCACACTGAATGTTGGGAAAACCAACTAAAGGATGGCAGTCAGGTGGTGGCTATAGATTCTCTTGGCAACGAGATTGCTAATGTAAACGTCAAGAAAGGAAAGTCAAAGCGCGACTCTATCCTGAATGAAGACTACAAATACACCCGAATGATGGAAATGTGGGACGGATACCAGTGCAGCAATGCCTACTGGCGTGGATACAACGACGGACGATTCAATCGCTGGTATGGATGGAGCTCATACTACGACCCATGGTCTTATTCATCATGGTATGGCCCATACAGCCTTTGGTATGACCCCTGGTTCTACGGCTATGGCGGATGGTATGGAGGATGGTACGACCCATGGTTTTACGGCTATGCGGGATGGTATGGAGGATGGCACCCCTACTACGATTGGGGATGGCATGGTCACTACTATCCTGTATATGGCGGCGGCGGTGGTGGCACCAGATATTATGGCACAGGCCGTGCCGGTACTGCCAATCATGGCAATGGTTCTTATGGCCGACCTAAATCGGCATTCGGTTCTGGGCGCAGCATAAGTTCGGGCATTGCCAACAGGGATAGAAACAACAGTGTGATTACACGAAGCGGAACATCCAACAGATACAACAATTCCAACCGCAACGTTTCTTATCAAAGGAACAACATCAATGCTTCTTCCGGTCGCAATCAAAATTACAGTAGCTCCAGCAGCTCACGCAGTGGCAGTTTCAGTAGCGGCGGCAGTTTTGGCGGAAGTCGTGGCGGCGGTATCAGTGCCGGTGGTTCACGCTCTGGAGGTAGCATCGGTCATGGTGGAAGAAGATAAGTTGATTAATTAAAAATTAAGAATTATGAAGAAAAAGATATTATTTGGATTATTGGCAATGACTGCAATATCTGCCAATGGTCAAGAAACATACGAGAATGCCAACCTGATGAAACCCGAACTTACGGGTACGGCAAGATACATCGGTATGGGTGGAGCTATGGAGGCATTGGGTGCCGACATCTCCACCATCAGCACCAACCCTGCTGGCATCGGATTGTTCCGCAGTTCGTCGGCCAACATCTCTTTCGGTCTATCCTCTCAACAGGATGTCACCACCTACGGTGCCGACCACAAGACGGTGCCGAGTTTCGATCAGGCCGGCTTCGTTTATAGCATGCGCACCAACAGTAATTCATTTCTGAATTTTGCGTTCAACTACTCCAAGAGCCGCAATTTCAATCAGATTCTGAATGCTGTAGGAAACCTTAATGGGTCGTCGCAGAACAAGCTGACTTACAATAAGTTTACTTCTAATGACGATTTCCTGTATTTTGATAAAGATGGCACTATCCTCTCCGACTATATACAGTTTAGTCAGTTGGATTATCTTTATGCCAACAATATCAATTACGAAGAGGATGCCGATGGCAACGGCACCTTCTATGGATATGACGGCGATGCCTACGACATGTATCGCGCACAGTCGGGATATATCGGCAGATACGACTTCAACGTCAGTGGAAATGTAAACAACAGATTCTATTGGGGAATAACCGTAGGACTGCAGGATGTCCACTATAATGGATTCTCCGACTATATCGAGACTCTTGGCAACAGCACTATTGAAGTTATGGACACAAGGAAAATCACCGGTAATGGTGTTGACATCAAGGCTGGTATTATCTTCCGCCCCGTGGCTGAATCTCCATTCCGCATCGGTTTGTCGGTTTCTACTCCCACATGGTATGAACTCAAAACGAGCAACTACACAAGTATGTCGCTTCTCAATAGTGGTGTATCACAAGAGTTGTATGATCCCGATATAAATGAGTCATACGAGTTTAAGCTCTATACTCCATGGAAATTCGGTGCAAGCCTCGGACATACCGTCGGCAACAACCTCGCCCTCGGTCTATCCTATGAATATGCCGACTATTCAACTGCCGACACTCGTGTGATTGATGGCTATGACTACTATGGCAATGAGGAAAGCTATAGCGAATATGCCACCAACCAGCACACCAAGAACACTCTCAAAGGTGTTTCTACCCTCAAGGTGGGAGCTGAATTCAAGCCCGATCCTGCCCTTGCCGTCCGTCTTGGTTTCAATTATGTGTCTCCGATGTACAACAAGAGCGGTGCCAAGGACGGTACTCTCGACTCCTATGGCGTGTTCTATCAGTCGCAGTCTGATTTCACCAACTGGGAGGACACCTACAGGGTAACTGCCGGTTTGGGATACAACATCGACAGATTCAACATTGACTTGGCTTATCAGTATTCAACCACCAACGGAAAGTTCTCACCCTTCTACGATTACGCCGACAATATGAATACTGATTGTCTGCCCAACAACAACTTTGAGCAGTGCAAGGTGAGCAACAAGCGTCATCAACTGATGCTGACACTGGGGTATAGGTTTTAATGAGATAATACCCCACTACAATAGGACAATGCACCTAAATAAATTGAAAAATGAAAAAAACAATCATATTAATTATAGCAGTAATGACTGTGTCCATGACCTGGGCACAGTCTTCGCGTGAATATCGACCGGCAGTGTCGATTCTTGGTGATTCATATAGTACATTCGAGAATTATCTCTCTTGCGACTCCAACGCTGTGTGGTATTGGAACGGAAAACATGAGAATACTGATGTAACCTCAGTGGAGCAGACTTGGTGGCACCAACTGATAACCCAAAAAGGATGGCGCCTCGACAAGAACAACTCTTTCTCCGGTTCTACGGTGTGCTTCACAGGATACAACCGTGAGGACTACTCCAACCGCTCGTTTGTCAACCGACTGAAGTATCTCGGTTGTCCCGATATCATCCTGGTATTCGGAGCTACAAACGACTGTTGGGCTCATTCTCCCATCGGCGAGTATAAATATGCCGAATGGACAAACAAGGAACTATACTCCTTCCGTCCGGCTATGGCATGCATGCTCGACGGACTGAAAAAGCATTATCCCAACGTGGATATTTATTTCATTCTCAACAGCGAACTGTCGGATGAAATCAACACCTCCGTCCATACCATTTGCAAGCACTACGACATTCCTGTCATTGTTCTCCATGATATCGAAAAAATCAATGGACATCCCAGTATCAAGGGTATGAAGGCAATTGCAGAACAAATCGGAGAAATAATTAGGGATTAGGAATGGATAATAATTTGTTGAATGAATTGAATGAGAGTCAACGCGCCGCCGTAGAATACTGCGATGGCGCGCAACTCGTTATAGCGGGTGCCGGTTCGGGAAAGACCAGAGTGCTCACCTACAAGATTGCCTATCTCATCGGCGAGAAAGGTATGAAACCATGGAACATCCTCGCCCTCACCTTCACCAACAAGGCGGCAAAGGAGATGAAACAGCGTATCGAGGCCATCGTCGGACCACAGGCACGCTATATCAACATGGGCACTTTCCATTCCATCTTCTCGCATATCCTTAGGGCTGAGGCCAACCACATTGGTTTCAATTCCAATTTCACCATCTACGACCAGACAGACTCCCGTTCTCTCGTGAAAACCATTATCAAAGAGATGAACCTCGACGAGAAGGTGTATAAGCCCTCTGCTGTTGCTGATCGTATCAGTATGGCAAAAAATCACTTGATGACTGCCGCCAAATATGCCAACTCGAATACTGCCGTCACCACCGACATGCAACACAAGATGCCGGCAATAAAGGATATCTATTCACGCTACAGCGACAGGTGCCGCCAAGCCAATGCAATGGATTTCGACGACCTTCTATTGAATATCTACCTCCTCTTTGCCAACAACGATGAGGTGAGACGTAAGTATGCCGAGAAATTTGAATATGTGCTTGTTGATGAGTATCAGGACACCAACTTTGCCCAGCAATCCATTGTCCACCAGATTACTAAGGAGCGCCAAATGGTGTGTGTCGTTGGTGATGATGCACAGAGCATATACAGTTTTCGTGGGGCAAATATCGACAATATCCTTGGATTCCAACAGACATACTCCAACGCCCGTCTTTTCAAACTAGAGCGCAACTACCGTTCCACACAGGCTATCGTCAATGCAGCCAACAGTCTGATAAAGCATAATCAGAGGCAGATACCCAAGAACGTGTTCAGTGAAAACGAGCAAGGCGAGAAAATCAAACTCAAGATGGCTTATAGCGACAAGGAGGAAGCAATGATAGTATGCAACGAGATATCACGGCTCCGACGCACTGTGACTTGCCCCTACAGTGACTTTGCCATCCTCTATCGCACCAATTCCCAAAGCCGCAGTTTTGAGGAATATATGCGCAAGCAGAATATCCCTTACAGGATTTACGGCGGACTGAGCTTTTATCAGCGCAAGGAGATAAAGGACATCATCGCCTACTATCGCGTGGTGGCAAACCCCGACGACGAGGAAGCCATCAAGCGCATCATCAACTATCCCGCAAGGGGTATCGGAAACACCACACTCTCTAAGGTGGTGGAAAAGGCTACAGAGAAAGGTATCAGTATATGGAAGGTGCTCAATAACTCTGAGGCATGCGGACTTGACATCAGTAAGGCCACTCACACCAAACTGCGTAATTTCTGCTCAATGCTTCAGATGTGGATGCAGCGCAGTTTTAATGATGACGCATATACTCTTGGACGTGACATCATTCAGGAGAGCGGTATGTCGAAGGATATTTTCTCGGGCAAGGACCCCGAGGATATCGCCAGACAGGAGAACGTAGAGGAATTCCTCTCCGGACTATCTGATTTTGTGGAGGGCCGACGCGAGGAAGACATGGGCGACCATGTAACGCTTACGGATTTTCTGCAGGAGGTGTCACTTATGACCGACCTTGACAGTGATGGTGATTCCGACGAACCAAAGGTTGTGCTCATGACCATACATGCAGCCAAGGGTTTGGAATTCAAGACTGTCTTTGTTGTTGGATTGGAGGAGAATATCTTCCCCTCCCCCATGTGTGCCGACAGTATCAGAGGATTGGAAGAGGAGCGTCGTCTGCTCTATGTTGCCATCACCAGGGCCGAGAAGCACTGTTTTCTCACCTGTGCCCAAAACAGGTTTAGATATGGCCGTATGGAATTTGACACTCCCTCGCGTTTCATCCGCGACATCGACTCCCGTTTCATCCATATAGACGGCGAGCGCCAATCCCCCTCCTTCCATAGCCCCCGTTCCCCCAGGCCATCCTTCAAAAGTGCCCCTTCCCCCAGGCCATCCTTCAAAAGCGCCCCTTCCCCCCAGCCACAATTCTCGACAGTTTCGCTGTCGAGCCCCACGTCATCCCCACAGTCGAGCCCCTCGTCATCCCCTTTAATCCCGGGCGACATCATCGAGCATTCTCGTTTTGGCATTGGCGAAGTTATCAAGATAGAGGGCACAGGCGACAACTGCAAGGCCACGGTCAGCTTCCGCAATTCTGGCACCAAGCAGCTCCTTCTCAAATTTGCAAAATACAACAAGCTATAACCCCCTCATATATTATACAAGCAAAAGCAACAATATAAAAAAATTAGAGCGCCTCGTCATCGGGGCGCTCTATTTGTCTTGCCTTCATCTTGGGCAAGTGTTTCTTCTTGCGTAGATAGGCTGCCTTGCGCAGCTCATATTCCTCGCGGTGTTTCTCCAGAAAATTATCTGCCATTACTCTTTGCGGAATTTGTTGTAGATAACACTAATCTTCAGCTTTGATTCATCAGTTCCATCTCCACGAACAAGTCGGGTGCTCTTCAATCCCATCTCATTGCTCACATTGGTCACACTCGTCGAGCTACTTGTTGTAGATGAGTTGGTAGATACTTTAACAGGTATCAACACCACCTTGTTCCAGTCATCACCATCATAACCATTCATCTTGTTCTGCCAAAGCTTATTCACCAGGTCAGAGATATTATTGAATGTATAGGTATTCCGCGACGAACTGTAAGTGGCGAGATACGACACCTTACTGTCGGGCACGTTCTTATCCTCAAAGAATGAGTATAAACTATCCTTTGGCACCATCATGATATATTCCGGAGCAACAAACATCGACTCGTCCGAAGTGTAGTTGTATCGCGGAATAACCACCTTCGCACTACTGATAGTGTCATTCTCATGCCCCCTCTTGATGTCCTCAATAGGCAGCGTCATCTCGGTGAATATACCCGAAGGACTCTTGATGTATGTGCACGACTCGTCACTCGCCAATTCTCTCATCTTCTCCTTGTCATTGTCGATAAATGTAGTCTGCATCACTTCCTCCGTACCGGGGAATGTAATCTCCACCGCACTGATGGTGTCACTCCTCAAAGCCTTGAAAGCAACCGACATGTTGACAAAAGCCACCTCACCCATATTTCCGATACCATTGGTCTGCTCGAAATAAAATCCCGGACAAACATTGTGTATGAAATTATAAGATGACGAGAAATACTCCGGATGCTTATAGAACGATGTCAGCAGATAAGTGCCATAGTTCTTATACTTGTTTCCGCTTCTGTCAACATACACCTCCTCCTTGTTGAGGTCGATGATGACAGGGCGCATAGAGTCGGTTGTCACCAGGCCTTGATATGTATATGACTTTGCCAACTTTATCTCGTTGCCGTCATTACGCAAGTATCCCTCCTTCTCAATGTCGAAGTTGGAATAGTATTTCACGCCCTCCTCAAGAGGCTTTGCCAATTCGTGCAATGTCAATTTCATCGGGTTGATGGTATCACCCTTGAAACTGTTGAAATACACACCGATATAACATTTGTCGGCAATATAGTTGCCCCACTCGTCCTTGTCGCATTTCAGACTGTCCTCCTTTGGCGAACCATAGAAGATTGTCTGCAGCACGCTCAACTGACTAGAGAAACTGCTTTGCACGTATGAACCCGTTTCCGTGTCCTTCACGTGTCCTATATATGGATACGTGCTCGTTGCCAATACCGAGTCAACCGTTATCGACCTAGTACTGACACCAAATGTATCCGTAATCAGCTCAAACTTGTCTGCCGTATGCGTAAGAGAGTCACCCAGCGTGTCTGTTGTATCGTCGCATGCCGTTAATCCCAAATACATTATGGCAGCCACGAGCATTAATCGTATTTTCATGAATATAGAGGTATTAATCTTCAATTTTCAATTTTCAATCTTCCCCACATATCCCATCAAAAAACTCCTTGTATGCAGCCTTATAGTCTTCCCCTGGATATCTCAATACCGGAACACCCTTACCTTCTGCATATTCCACGAGCGACTGGTCAACACCTGTTCCAGCCTCGATGATTCCGTCGGAGTAATCGATGGCCATCTTTGAAAGCGAATTGAAATCTAGTCTTTCCGGATAAGCCGAAAGCACATCTGCATTTGCATCACGGAATTCAATGAAATGACGCAAGTCGGGCCCGAAGTCACCCTCGACATCCTTGTTGAACAGCGATGTCACCACCTTTACATTTGCGAATGAAGGCTCATCCTTGTATGCCGTCTTGATATACAATGGTACGATTGAGCCCATCCATCCCTGACAGTGGATTACATCCGGAATCCAGCGCAATTTCTTCACTGTCTCCAGCACACCACGAGCAAAGAAGATAGCTCTCTCACCGTTATCTTCGTAATCAGCCCCGTTCTCATCCTTGCCCATCAGACGTTTCGTAAAGTAGTCATCGTTGTCGATGAAATACACTTGAATCCTTGTTTGCGGAATTGATGCCACCTTGATGATCAATGGATGGTCGGTCTCATTGATAATAAGATTCATTCCTGAAAGACGAATCACTTCGTGAAGTTGTCCACGGCGCTCATTGATATTACCCCATTTGGGCATGAAGGTACGGATATCAGAACCCTTCTCCTGCAGCAACTGCGGGAGTGCTTTTCCCATTACGGACATTTCGCTTTCGGAGACATAAGGAAAAATCTCCTGATTGATGAATAATATTTTCTTTGCCATAAATTTATGATTTGACACTGCAAAGATACGATTTTTTTTCCAAAAAACGGCATTTTCTTTTGATTTTTGCTAAAAATAAACTTTTATTTGGTATATTTTTGCTATATTTCTTCCATATTTGACAAAAATTGTGTTATTTTGCACCCGATTTCAGCCATTAAGGCTATATTACATATTAGAAAGATGAAAGTATTTAGCAAGATTGCAGAACTTCAGAACGCATTATTCGATGCACGTAAAGAAGGCAAGACTATAGGTCTTGTTCCTACAATGGGAGCCCTCCACGAAGGTCATGCCTCATTGGTAAGACGCAGTGTGGCCGACAATGACGTCACGGTGGTATCAGTGTTTGTCAACCCCACCCAGTTCAACGACAAGAACGACCTTAAGAACTATCCCCGCACCCTCGATGCCGATTGTCGCCTGTTGGACGAGTGTGGTGCCGACTATGTCCTTGCCCCTACCGTCGAGGAGATGTACCCCACTCCCGACAACCGACAATTTGAATATCCTCCCGTCTCCACTGTCATGGAAGGTGCTCATCGTCCAGGGCATTTCAATGGAGTGTGCCAGGTGGTAAGCCGACTGTTCTATATCGTACGCCCACACAAGGCTTATTTCGGCGAGAAAGACTGGCAGCAGATTGCCGTCATCAAGGCTATGGTGAAGCATTTGGGCATCAATGTCTCGATTGTTGAATGTCCCATCGTCAGAGATGCCGACGGTCTTGCACGCTCAAGCCGCAACACATTGCTCTCTCCCGACGAGAGAGCCATTGCCCCGAATATCTACAAGGCATTGAGCGAAAGTGTAAAATACGCTGAGTCTCACTCACTTAAGGACACCCACGACAAGGTTGTTGCCGACATCAACGCTATTGACGGACTTGAGGTGGAATACTTCTCAATCGTCAACGGCGACACATTGCAGGATGTAGCTCAATGGGACGACTCTGATTATATCGTGGGTTGCATCACGGTATATTGCGGCAAAACCCCCATCCGACTTATTGACCATATTAAATACAAGGGATAATATTAATAGAAATAATATTAATAGATTATGTTGATAGAAGTATTAAAGTCAAAACTGCATTGTGTGACAGTCACCGAGGCCAACCTCAACTATATGGGCAGTATCACCATCGACGAGGACTTGCTCGATGCTGCCGACATGCTCCCCGGCCAGAAGGTGCAGATTGTTGATAACAACAACGGTGAGCGATTCGAAACCTATATTATAAAAGGTGAGCGAGGCAGCGGTTGCGTATGTCTCAATGGTGCCGCCGCACGCAAGGTGCAGGTGGGCGATGTCTGCATCATCATTGCCTATGCTCTCATGGACTTTGAGGAGGCAAAAACATTCCAGCCACGTGTGGTTTTCCCTGAAAACAACAAAGTGGTGAAATAATAAAAAAAGCCCGGGGACATTTCCTCGGGCTTTATTATTCTTATTCGATGACCACAAGCGGGTCGCCTTCCATAACTGTCTGTCCAGGCTGCACTAGGATAGCAGTCACCTTTCCGCCCTTCTCGGCATCCAGGTTGTTAGCCATCTTCATTGCCTCAAGAACGACAACCGTATCACCTTCGGCAACAGTGTCGCCCTCAGCCACCTTTATTTCGGTGATCACACCAGGCAGCGGAGCCTTGACAGCATTCTGGGTGTTCGACCTTGATGCGTCAGCACCCGACGAAGCAGGAGCTGGGGCAGGAGCAACGGGTCTTACTACAGGTTTCGGTTTCTCAGGCTCCTTCTCGGGCTCCATCTCCACCTTATACTGCTCACCGTTGACAGTGACATCAGCCACATTCTCCACGATGTCGCCGATGGCTACCTTATACTCCTTGCCATCGATTGTATATTTGTACTCTTTCATCTTATTACTTTTTTGATGGCAGCTGGGTCATGCTCAATGCATAACCATTCCATTGCGTATTGCGCTCGTCAATGGTGATCACACCAGTTATCTTGTCGTGCACATTATTGCCCTTGAATTCATGAAGGGCAAGCGCAATGGCTGCAAACACGTTTTTATCTTCTTTCATAATAATTACATTGGTATGTTACCATGCTTCTTGGCAGGCAGCGACTCGCGCTTTGTGGCAAGCTGGGCCAATCCGCGGCAGATGCGGAAGCGGGTGTTGCGAGGCTCTATCACATCGTCGATATAGCCATACTTGGCTGCCTGATAAGGAGTGGCGAACAAGTCGTTGTACTCTTCCTCCTTCTCGGCCAGGAATGCCTGTACGTCCTCGCCTGCTTCCTTCTTAGCCTTGGCTTCCTTGGCACAGAGCACTGCCACAGCACCCGAAGCTCCCATAACGGCAATCTCTGATGACGGCCATGCATAGTTGAGGTCGGCACGCAACTGCTTGCAACCCATCACGATGTGGCTACCACCATAGCTCTTGCGCAATGTGATGGTGATCTTGGGCACAGTAGCCTCTCCATAAGCATAGAGCAACTGGGCTCCGTGGAGGATGACAGCATTGTACTCCTGACCTGTTCCTGGCAAGAATCCTGGTACGTCAACAAGACTGACGATTGGAATATTGAAGGCATCGCAGAAACGCACGAAACGGGCTCCCTTACGGCTTGCATTTACGTCGAGCACACCGGCATATACTGATGGCTGGTTGGCCACGATACCTACACTCTGACCGTTGAAGCGGGCAAAACCGATGATGATGTTGCGGGCAAACTTAGGCTGGATCTCGAAGAACTCGCCGTCATCCACAATACCGCCAATCACCTTATACATGTCGTATGCCTCATTGCCATTGTCGGGGATAATCTCGTTGAGGGCATCCTCCAGACGGTCGATAGGATCCTCGCACTTCTTGCGTGGAGCTGTCTCCATATTGTTCGACGGGATATATGAGAGCAGTGTCTTGATCATCTGCAGTCCCTCTTCCTCTGTCTTTGCTGTGAAATGTGTCACACCACTCTTCGATGCATGCACACTGGCACCACCAAGATGCTCCTGGTCGATGTCCTCACCGGTCACCGACTTTACAACCTTCGGACCTGTAAGGAACATGTATGATGTGTTCTCCATCATCAGTGTGAAGTCGGTAAGTGCAGGCGAATAAACAGCACCACCGGCACACGGACCGAAGATACCGCTAATCTGGGGAATAACACCAGAAGCGAGGATATTACGCTCAAAGATCTCGCCATATCCTGCGAGGGCGTTGATACCCTCCTGAATACGTGCACCACCCGAGTCGTTGATACCGATTACCGGAGCACCCATCTTCATGGCCATATCCATCACCTTGCAAATCTTCTGTGCCATGGTCTCAGAGAGAGAACCGCCATTCACTGTGAAGTCCTGGGCAAAGATAAACACCAGGCGACCGTCGATAGTACCCGAACCGGTTACTACACCATCACCCAGATACTGCTTCTTCTCCATACCAAAGTTGGTGCAACGGTGGAGCTTGAACATGTCATATTCCTCGAAGCTACCTTCGTCCAGCAACATGTTAATACGCTCACGTGCTGTGTATTTGCCACGAGCATGCTGCTTCTCTATGGCCTTTTCGCCGCCACCGATACGCGCTGTCTCGCGCTTCTCGATAAGCTGCTTGATTTTTTCTAATTGTTTGCTCATCTTATTTTTTAATATTATAATATTTTAATTCTTTGATTCTTCAAACTTTTAGCTTGAAGACTTAATGCTCGCAAAGCTCAGTGAGAATGCCCTCGGTTGACTTCGGGTGGAGGAATGCGATGTTGAGGTTCTCGGCTCCCTTACGAGGTGCCTTGTCGATCAGTCTAACACCCTTCTCGTCACACTCTGCCAATGCGTTGGCAACTCCATCCTCAATGCAGAATGCCACATGGTGAACACCATGGTTGCCCTTGTCGAGCCACTTCTGGATTGTACTCTCGGGAGATGTCGGTTCGAGCAGTTCCAACTTAACCTCGCCACACTTCAGGAATGCGGTCTTCACCTTCTGGTCGGCCACTTCCTCAATTGCATAACACTTCAGTCCCAGTACATTTTCAAAGTACAGGAGTGATTCTTCGATGCTCTGGACTGCTATGCCCAGATGCTCAATGTGAGAAATCTTCATAAATACTTATGTTTTTAAACATTAATACTGTTCTAATATTATATAGGTCTATTAAGACGATGCAAAGGTAGGAATTATTCTTCGAACTTGCAAAGATTGTATTGAAAATATTGTTAAACTATCGATTTATGGGCAATATTGACTTATTTTTCATACATTTTAATAATAAAAAAGCGTCTTTTCCGTTTATAATATTATATAAAATATGCATCAATCATGTTACGAAATATTATTCTCGCATTGATATTATTCCTGCCCCTATACTCGCTGCAGGCACAGGAATTCACCCTCACCGGCAGGGTTGTTGATTCTCACGACTCACCCATCGAGTTGGCGTCTGTCTCTTGTCTTTCTCAGGGCAAGGCCACGATGACCGACCTCAAGGGCCATTTTTCCATCTCTCTTCGCTCTGCCGACAGTGTGGCGGTAAAGTTTTCGATGATTGGTTATAAGTCGAAGACTCGCATCCTCCGTAGCCCGAGGGGCAAACAGACGTTGAGGATTACCCTCCTGCCCATGGATGCCCTTAGCGAAGTGGTTGTCACCGAGAAACGACGCCAGACCACCGCCACCGAACAGCTAGACATCAAGAATCTCAAGGACAACCCCTCGGCGTCGGGCAATGCCGTCGAGGAACTTATTCAGCAACAGGCGGGAGTAAGCTCCCACAACGAACTCTCCTCGCAGTATAACGTGCGTGGCGGTAGCTTCGATGAGAACTCTGTATATATAAATAATGTGGAGATCTACCGCCCCCTACTCATCCGAAGCGGACAGCAGGAGGGACTGAGCATCATCAATCCCGACATGGTGGAGTCTATCGGGTTCTCTTCCGGAGGATTCGAGGCTAAGTATGGCGACAAGATGTCTTCGGCTCTCGACATCACCTACCGCCGCCCCACCCGTTCCGAACTCTCTGCATCCTTATCGCTTCTTGGCGGCACTGCCTTTGCCGCCGTGGGCAACAAACGTCTGTCGATGAGCCATGCCGTGAGATACAAAACCAACCGCTACCTCCTTGGTTCTCTTGAGACCAAAGGCGAGTATCGACCCAACTATCTCGACTATCAGACATTCATCAGTTATCGCCCCGACTCTCTTTGGACGATTGATTTCCTCGGCAATATATCCGAGAATCACTATAACTTCCTCCCCACCGACCGCGAGACCTCCTTTGGTACAATGGAAGACGTGAAATCGTTTAAGGTGTATTTCGACGGACAGGAGAAAGATGTCTTCCGCACATTCTTTGGCAGCCTTGCCGTAAGCCGCCTGTTGGGATCAAAACTCCAAACCAAGATATCGCTGCTCGCATCGGCGTTCTATAGCAAGGAACAGGAACGCTACGATATCCAGGGACAGTATTGGCTCGACGACACTCAGACCAGCGAGAACCTCGGTGTCGGAACATATATGGAGCATGCCCGCAACTACCTCACGTCGAAGGTGGCGAGTGTCAAAATGATGGTGAATCACAAGTCACGCAAGCATGACATCGAGGGTGCCCTTACGATGAAGTTTGAGGATATCAAGGAAAAAGCATCCGAATATGAGATGCGCGACTCTAGTGGCTACTCCATCCCCCACAATCCCGATCGCCTCGACCTCATCTACACCCTGCGCTCCTCCAATCACATCAACACCATTCGCCTTGAGGGTTATCTGCAGGACACCTATCGCTTTGCCTCCCACGGTGAGCGTCAGTCGTTCTTCACCCTCAACTATGGTTTGCGCTTCAGTCACTGGTCGTTTTCCGGTGAGACCACCGTGTCTCCTCGTGTGTCCATTGCCATGGTTCCCGCCTTCAACAACGATGTCACCTTCCGTTTCTCCACGGGTTTGTATTATCAGGCCCCGTTCTTCAAGGAACTTCGCGACACTGTCACCACCAACGGTGTGACCCGTGCCGTTCTCAACAATAAGATAAAGAGTCAGCAGTCCATACACTTTGTGGGAGCCTTCGACTACCGTTTCAAGATGAAGGACCGTCCCTACAAGTTCTCTGCCGAGGCATATTACAAACTCATGCACAACCTCATCCCATATAATGTTAATAATGTGAAGATTACATACTATGGCGGCAACCAGTGCGATGGTTATGCCGCTGGTCTTGACCTCAAACTATATGGTGAGTTTGTTCCTGGCACCGACTCATGGGTAACCTTCTCGTTGATGAGCACCAAGCAGAAGATGAATGGCAAATGGGTTCCTATGCCCACCGACCAGCGTTATGCTGTGAATGTTCACTTCACCGATTATTTCCCTGGTACAGAGAAATGGAAGATGACACTTCGTCTTGCCATTGCCGATGGTTTGCCATTCGGAGCACCCCATAGTGGTTTGGAGCATCAGGATTTCCGTGCCCCGGCATATAAGCGTGCCGACATCGGAATGAGTTATTGTCTCTATGAGAGAGGCAGTCATGGCAGTAGCAAGTCTGCCATCAAGAATGCCTGGATTGGCATTGACTGTCTTAATCTTTTTGGCATTAACAATGTCAATTCCTATTATTGGGTCACGGATGTCACCAATCAGCAATATGCTGTTCCCAACTATCTCACTGGGCGTCAGATCAACGTCAAATTATCTCTAAAACTATAGATTTTTTTCTACCTCACCCGTCCTCTCCTGCTAGGAGAGGCTCCACCTCTCCCCCGGCCCCCTCTCCTCAGGAGAGGGCTCCAACCGGTAAACCGGCTGTTCTGTACTCGCAAACAAGCTCTCGCCCCTTCGGGGTTGCTCGTAGAGTTTTACGCAACAAAGTTGCGATTATCCAAGCGCCTTCGGCGCCCCTGCGGAATCAGTTATATGTCATCAATCATTAATCAGAGCCTTTGGCTCTTAATCTGTGTCAATCTGTGATAATCTGTGGTCTGAAAAAACTACCTGTGGTCTGACTTTATTTTGTCCACAGATTAGCACAGATTATCACAGATTTTTTTAATATCTAAAGATATTTTGATTATCACAGATTATTATCATCAATTAATAATCATTAATCAACCCAATCAGAGCCTTTGGCTCTTAATCTGTGCCAATCTGTGATAATCT
>SAMEA3663103__coassemble_571_pt1 | contig 15682 bp, 18 predicted proteins | sample SAMEA3663103__metabat2_low_PE_014 | metagenome-assembled genome bin SAMEA3663103 (sample SAMEA3663103) | pig gut metagenome | biome: pig gut; feature: pig-associated habitat; material: faeces | place: France | collected 2012 | reverse complement strand
AAGAGAAAGAATGAAAATAAGTGTGTTTATTAAGGGCGTAGTGGGCGTGATGACTTTATGCCCACTGCCTGTTTTTGCCTCGATGCAGGCGGATGAAGAGAATAATGTGATAGAGAAAGAAAATGAGCACGAACACGATATATTCAAGACCGTAGGACTTGACGAGGTTGTGGTGTCGGCAAACAAGAATACGGTGAAACGCAAGGATGCACCGGTGGTGGTGAACGTGATAAGCGCACGACTGTTTGAACAGGTTAATGCTCCCGACCTTGCCAAAAGCTTGTCCTATCAGTCGGGATTGAGAGTGGAGAACAACTGTCAGAACTGCGGATTTCCGCAGGTTAGAATCAACGGACTCGAAGGTCCTTATTCACAAATACTTATTAATAGCCGCCCGGTGGTGAGTTCACTTGCCGGAGTATATGGACTCGAACAGATACCTGCCTCAATGGTGGAACGCGTAGAAGTGGTGAGGGGAGGAGGCTCGGCTCTCTTCGGTGCTAATGCCGTGGGTGGTACCATTAATATCATCACCAAGGACCCCAAGAGCAACTCCTTTCAGGTGGGCAACACACTGTCGCTCATTGGCGGAAGTGCATGGGAAGACAATATGAGTGCCAATGCTTCGATGGTGGGGCATGACAATGATTATGGTATTGCTTTCTATCAGTCATACCGCAACCGTCAACCCTACGATCACGATGGCGACGGATTCTCGGAGATTGGCAAACTATCGTCGCACACCCTCGGTCTGAGGGGATTCTATCGTCCGTCGCAGTTCACACGCCTCGGTATAGAATACCACACCACAAATGAGTTTCGCCGCGGAGGTAATAAGTTTGACCTCGAACCGCATCTCACCGACATCACCGAACAGACCCGACATATAATTAATAGTGGTGGACTAAACTATGACATAGCATGGAAAGAATGGGCGCAGAAGGTGTCGATATTCTCGTCGGTGCAGCATATCGACCGCAACAGTTATTATGGAGCGCAACAAGACCCCGATGCCTACGGCAAGACCAAGGACCTGACATACGTGGGTGGAGCAACATATACAGGTAAATTCAGCAGTATGCTGTTTGCCCCAGGAACCCTTACCGCTGGTGTGGAATATCAATACAACTCCCTTCACGACATCATGACGGGATATAATCGCGACCTCAAGCAGGACGTGAAGATAGGAAGTCTTTATGCCCAAGGGGAATGGAATATTAATAAGGTGACATTGCTTGCGGGCATGCGCCTCGACAGTCATAACCTCATCGACAACCCGATATTCAGTCCGCGTCTTAATATGATGTGGAAGCCTAAGGATAATGTGCAGGCTCGCCTCACATGGTCAACGGGATTCCGTGCTCCCCAGGCTTATGACGAGGACCTCCACGTGACGGCAGTGGGAGGCGAGGGAGTAATCATCCGTCTTGCCGACGGACTGAAGCCTGAGTATTCCAATAGTTTCAGCGGTTCGGTGGATTGGACTTTGTATAGCGGTCATTTCCAGTTTAATATCCTTGCCGAGGCTTTCCATACATCCCTTTCCGACGTGTTCTATCTGCAAAATATCGGAGTAGATGCCGATGGAAATACAGTGCAGGAGCGTCGCAATGGCAGTGGGGCAAAGGTGTATGGAGTCAACTTCGACGCCAAGGCGGCCCATGGTTCCAACTTCTTCGTTCAGGCTGGTCTCACCCTTCAGCGAAGCCGCTATAATGAGTTAACCACATGGAGCGAAGACCCTGAGGTGGCTCCTGTGCGCGATATGCCTCGCACTCCCGATGTCTATGGCTACTTCACGATGAATATCCAACCGGTGAAGCGTCTCGACATATCGTTGTCGGGAATATATACCGGACGTATGCACGTGCCCCACTTCGGCGAGCAGGACGAGATGGTGCATACGCCCGATTTCGTAGAGTTGTCGTCCAAGATTGCATATACATTCTCTCTTGGACATCATCTTAATATGCAAGTGAATGCCGGAATACAGAATATTCTGAATGCATTCCAGAAAGACCTTGACCGTGGCACATTTCGCGACTCTGGCTATTTCTATGGCCCAACCCAACCACGCACAGTATATGTAGGTTTCAAGGTCTCGATGTAAGTTAAGAAATTAAAAAATATTATCTCGCAGCATAGAAGAAACCACGACCAGTGGCTGTGGCAACATCGTTGAGACCCATCTCGTCAACAGTCACGTTCATTTTCTTGTCGCCCAGGTTCACCTGTATAGTGCCGTTGTCGTTGAATCGGAATATCTCAACCAATTTGCCGTTTTCCATCTGCGACCACGAGTCGTTGTTCTTGTCATATACAAAGCAGGTCACCTTGCCGTCGGGAGCCTTGATCTCATATCCGTTCTTTAAGGTCTTCACGGCATAGTATCTGCCGTCCTGTCCTTGCACTTTGACAGTCTTGCCCACATTGCTTGCGATAGGGTTGGAACCGCTCCAGAACTCAATGGAGTTGAGCACCAGTGCATCGGCTACCGAACATACGGCATAGGCAGGTGAGATAACGATAAAGATAATCTCGTTGAGGAACTTCGATCCTGTCGCGTCCTTATTCCAAGATGCCAACTTGTTGAACAACGAGAACGAACCTACACATGATGTTGTAAGCATTGAGGCACACATGAGAAGTGTAGCCACGGTAAAAAACCTTCTTTTCATTTTTCTTTCTGTTTTTGATTATTGAATAATACTCTTTTTTTATGTCTATGGTTTAATCCGGGTGTAAAGATAAGAATATTATTCCATAATCGGTTAATAATACATATATATATATTGATTTTTATATTTTTTATGTATTCATGAAATGACATTCTGAGGGTTGTTAATGTCAAAATGATAATGATATTTGAGTTGTAAGTGTTAAAAAGTAAGCAAAATCTTGCAATATCGTACATTTCTTTCGAAATTATTTGGTTGTTTCAGACAAAATGTATAACTTTGCAGTCGAAAACTTGACAAGTTGTAATTGTCGTAATGGGATGACATGGCAATTATGGTATGGTTAATACAACAAAACACAGGATATTATGGGAATAAACATTAAGGAATTGACAGACAGCAGGGACACCGTCAACAAGTGGATGGAACGATTTGGAGTCCGCTTCGGTGTTTACAAGAAGGGCGTATTCAACGAGCAGCTTTTCCCCTTTGACTCTGTGCCGAGGATAATACCCAAGAAGGATTGGGATTATCTGGAGCGTGGATTGGAACAGCGAGTACGTGCCCTCAACATGTTCTTATGGGACATTTATCACGAGAAAAAGATTATCAAGGACGGAGTGGTGCCCGAGGAATTCGTGTATTCCTCAAAGGGATATATGCCACAATGCGAAGGCATTAGTCCTACGGGTAAGGTGTATGCCCACATCGCCGGTATCGACCTCGTTGAGGGGAAGAACGGTCAGTGGTATGTATTGGAGGATAACCTCAGGATACCCTCAGGAGCCAGTTACCCGATGATTGCGAGGATGATTACCCGCAAGGTGTCGCCACAGACTTTCTCGATGAATGCAGTGGCCGACAACCGTGATTATGCCGACATGTTGCGCCAGATGATGGACGACATGAACCAGGATCGTGGTATAGCAGTCATTCTTACTCCTGGCAGATATAATTCTGCTTTCTTCGAACATTCTTATTTCGCCGAAAAGACCGGTGCCACGTTGGCTTATCCTGGCGATATGTTCGTAGAGGACGGTAAGGTGTATTATGCAGGAATGTATAAGGAGAAGACTCGTGTGGGTTGTATCTATCGTCGTGTGAGTGATGAATACATGGACCCGATGATGTTCGAACCCTCGTCACTTCTTGGCATACCCAACGTGATGCATGCTTATAAGGCTGGTAATGTCGCTCTGATTAACGGTATCGGAAATGGAGTGGCCGACGACAAGGGTATCTATTACTTTGTGCCTAAGATGGTGAAGTATTATCTTGGCGAGGAGTCGATACTGCAGAACGCTCCCACCTATCTGCCGTATTTCAAGGAGGATTATGATTATGTGATGGCAAATATCGACAAGTTGGTCATCAAGGATGTGAGTGAGGCTGGTGGATATGGAGTGGTATTCGGTTCCGAACTTGCTCCCGACAAACTGCAGGAGCTCAAGGAACTGGTGGAGAAATATCCACGTAGATGGATTGCACAGGAAGTGGTGGATTTCAAAGACCTCGAGATACTCGAGGATGGAGAACTCGTATGGCGTAAGGCCGACCTGAGAGCATTCGTGGTGAGCGGCAATGAGACTAAGGTATGGAAGAGTGGACTGACCCGATTCTCGCGCAACCCCGACTCCTTTGTTGTCAACTCGTCGCAGGGAGGCGGATTCAAGGACACATGGGTAATGACAGAATAATTTAAAGTTAAGAATTTAATATGGTAAAAAGTGATATAATATCAGCCACTAAGGCAAACAGACTTTACTGGCTTGGAAGGTATGAAATGAGAGTGTATCTCACTCTCCATCAGATGAACAAGTGTTGTGACAAGATGATCGACGGTCACGATGATGATTATCTCGCATTCTGGGAGAAACTGGATGTAGAGGGAGTGTATAAGACAAACGACGAGTTTACCTTTGGTATGCTTTACGACGAGAATAACACATCGTCGGTTATATCCGCTCAGCGATTCGCTATGGACAATGCCATGATGCTTCGCGAGGACATCATGTCGGAGACCCTCAGCTATCTCGAGATGAGCATTGCCCTGATGAAGAAACTCAAGGCGGCTCACGAAATGAATATCACAGCCCTTCAGCCTGTCATCGACTGGTCGCTGGCTTTCTGGGGTTCGGCCGAACAGCGTTTGCAGAACCACAAGGCCCTCAACATCATGATGATAGGTCGCAATATCGAGAATATGGATATGCTCACTCGTTTTGGCTATCCCTATCGTCGTCTCTCCCTCGCCTACGATTCGCTCAAGCGCTATTGCAAGGAAATGACCGGTGCACTGGATGCCAACATCGAGAGCCAGTTGGACAATATGATTGTCGAGAGTAAGTTTAATCTCGATGATGCCGAATTTAAGGGCAAACTCATAAAATATATCAACCAGCTCGTAAGAGTATGAAGCGATACATATACAATTATCAGACCATAGTCACGTTCAGCGAGAGCGTCATCAACCATTCCGTCCTGCTCAGGTGTCAACCGGCTGTGGGGGCCTATATGACTGTTGATGAGGAACATCTCATCATCTCACCAGGATACCGCCTGACCAAGAGCGTCGATCAGTTGGGCAACCGCATCGTATATGGAGCTCAGCGCGATGCACACATGTCCTTGGCCTATGTCAGTGCGGGAATAGTGTCGATGTCGCCTTATATCATAAGGAACGAGAGGGAATTCAATCCCGTTTATCTCGTGCAGACTCGGCTTACCGACATAGGGCAGTGGACACCCGATGCCGAAGCAACGGGCATTCCTACCGAAGGGAGCGCCTTGCAGGGGCATGCCATCGACGTCGCCCAGGAGATATGCCACAAGGTGTATGGGATGATGACCTACGTGCCGTTCTCCACCAATGTCGAGACCACAGCATCGCATGTGTTGAAGACATTACAAGGTGTGTGTCAGGACTATGCCCATCTGATGATTGGATTTTGTAGGAGGTGTGGAATACCCGCACGTTATGTGTGTGGATTCTTGGAAGGTACGGGTGAAACCCATGCCTGGGTCGAGGTGTATGACGGCTATAGTTGGATAGGTTTTGATCCTACCAACGACTGCCGCATCATCTACGGCTATGTCAAGCTCGCCCACGGTCGCGACGCCTCCGATTGTCCTGTCAGTCGTGGTATATACGCAGGACAGGCATTGCAGCAAACTCAAATCAGCGTAACATTAAAAGAAATATGATAAAGACAATCGTATCGACGTCACTGCCCATCAACGAGCGGTTCGCGATAAGGAAAAACATTATTAAAAACGGAAAAGGAAATAGACGCGTGTGTATAGTCACCGGCACTCATGGTGACGAACTCGAAGGACAGATGGTGTGCTATCTCGTGGCAAAGCAACTCAACGAGAATCTCGACTTGCTCGATGGTACGGTGGAGATATATCCGGCTCTCAATCCTCTTGGCATCGACACTATCCAGAGGGGAATACCCAATTTCGACCTCGATATGAACCGAATTTTCCCCGGAAATCCCAACGGAACAATGGCAGAGCAGGCTGCTCATCTCATTGTGGAAGACCTCAAGGGAGCCGACCTCGTGTTCGACATTCATTCCAGCAACCTGTATCTCCGCGAGACTCCACAGGTGAGGATAAATGTATTGAACGAAAAGGAACTGGTGCCACTTGCCCAGCGTCTCAACATCGACTTTGTATGGGTGCACGATGCAGCCACCGTGTTGGAGTCAACCCTTGCCCATTCACTTAATTCCACCGGCACCAAGTGCCTTGTGGCGGAACTGGGAGTGGGACAGCGCATCAATCACAAGATGTGCAACCGTCTCACCCTCGGCATCTTCAATCTAATGAAAGATTTAGGAATGTGGAAGGGAGAAATCCAACAAAGCCTTATCTCCAATCCTATAGTGTGCAAGGGCGACAACGTGGAGTTTCTTAATGCCGCCACATCTGGCATCTTCATCACTGAGCTCAAATGCGGAGTGGTAGTTGCCGAGGGTGAGGAGATAGGACAGATAGTGGAACCGATGACTGGTACGGTGCTCAGTAGGGTGATATCTCCTGTCGAGGGATATATGTTCACCATCCGTGCTTATCCCATAGTATATGAGGGTTCGCTGATGGCAAGAATCTTTAGAATTAGGAATTAGGGATTAGGAATTAGGAATGAGAATTGAGACAATATTTCAGATGAAGTCTCCCTATAGGGATGATTTCCGCATCGATGGCTATTGGTTTGGCTCGGGTGAGAAAACCGTGGCTATAGTAGGTGCGATGAGAGGTGATGAGATTCAGCAGCAATATATTTGTGCGCGTATAGTTGAGGCTTTGAAGGAAGCCGAGTTAAGGGGAAAAATTGCCGATGGCAAGAGCATATTGGTTATACCGTCATGCAATCCGTTTTCGATGAACGTGTCGAAGAGGTTCTGGGCAATGGACGGTACCGACATCAACCGTATGTTCCCGGGATATGACAAGGGAGAGACCACCCAGCGCATTGCCGCTGCTGTGTTTGAATATATCAAGGACTTTGAGTATGGCATGCAGATGGCAAGCTTTTATATGCCGGGAGATTTCGTTCCCCATGTGCGTATGCTCAAGACGGGTTATGAGGATATTGAAACGGCACAACTCTTTGGCATGCCATTTGTCACTGTGCGCAAACCCCTTCCGTTTGACACCACATTGCTCAATTACAACTGGCAGATATGGGACACCAAGGCTTTCTCCATCTATGCCGGACAGACTAATTATGTGGAGGATTCCACCAGCGGACAGACCATCGACTCTATTCTGCGTTTTCTCAAAAAGATACATGTGCTCGACGTGAGGGTGCAGAATGCCGGATATGAGTCAATTGTATTGGATGAGGATGAACTGGTGAATATCATGGCCCGACGTGCAGGAATCTTCTATCGTATAATAGGAGCCGGTCCGCATGTCAAGGAGGGTCAGGTGCTGGCACGCATCCTCGACCCCTACGATTGTAGTGTGCTCGAAGAGATAAAGGCTCCTGTCGGAGGCACAGTATTCTTTGCCTACAACAAGCCTCTTACCCTCGAGCATGCCATCCTCTATCGCATACAGAAGTTTGACTAGAGCTTTGAGAGAAAGCGCTCGCGATCCACGATGAATCGCAGGTGCTTTCCCTCACCTATGACATCGTTTCCTTGTCGGGCCACAATCGAGAAATACAGTTTTCTTCCGTCAATTTTGTCGAGGGTGGCAGTTGCCTCTACCTCTGCGCCTATAGGCGATGGTTTGAGATGCGACGACTCGATATGTCCGCCCACAGTGGTGGAACCTTCGGGCAGATGTGAGCTCACTGCCAGCATTGCGGCATTCTCCATCAGAGCCATCATTGCCGGAGTGGCGAATACGGGCATGTCGCCCGAACCCAATGCTATGGCGGTATTTCTTTCATCCACCACAGTCTTGCTTGTATAAGTTAATCCTGTTTCCATAATGCAATTTTTTATTGTTTTGTCAATGCAAAGGTAACTAAAAAGCCCGTATTATGCAAATTTAAGACGCAAAAGTTTGCCGTATCCCAAAAAATAACTACTTTTGCACATTCATTTATCATAAATAATAATATAATACATCAAGAAATGGCATTAATAAAATCTATAAAAGGCTTAACCCCGAAATGGGGACGTGACTGTTATTTCAGTGAGAATGCCACCATCGTTGGCGAAGTCACTATGGGTGATGAATGTTCCATCTGGTTTAATGCTGTGGTACGTGGAGATGTGGCTCCCATCACCATCGGCAACCGCACCAACGTGCAGGATGGTTCGTGCATTCACGTCACCAACACCACTGGTCCCACCGTCATTGGCAATGATGTCACCATAGGTCACAATGCCACAGTGCATGCCTGCACCATTCGCGACGGAGCTCTCATTGGTATGGGTGCCACCTTGCTCGACCATTGTGATATTGGCGAGGGAGCCGTAGTGGCAGCCGGTGCATTGGTACTTCAGAACACCAAGATTGGTCCTCACGAGCTATGGGGTGGTGTTCCTGCCAAGTTTATCAAGAAGACCAAGGAGAATCAAGCCGAGAGCTTCGGTCAGCACTACGTGGAGTATTCCAAGTGGTATCTTGCAGAGCAGGAATAACGGCATAAATATATCTATCAATCCTTCGTTATTTTGCCGCAAAGGGTTAAAAATCCCTTATTGCGGCAAATTTAACGTCCCTTATTTTGCCGCAATTGATATTTTTTGTATCTTTGCGGCAAAATAACGGCATAAATATGGCACAAAAAATTATTGGAAGACAAAAGGAGCAACAGGAGCTTTGGGATTTATACAATTCAGGCAGACCAGAACTTGTTGTTGTTCAGGGAAGGCGCAGGGTGGGCAAGACCTATCTTGTGAGAGAATTGTTTGATAGCAAGATGACATTCTATCATACAGGTCTATCACCTGCAGAACTTTCTGCCGAAAAAGGCAGTTTGCAAAAAATGCAAATAGCAAGTTTTTATTCATCACTCGTGAGGTATGGATATAATGGCACTGCACCCAATAATTGGCTCGAGGCATTTGACAAACTAAGAGATTTATTGGAATCCAAGGATAGAGAAGAACGACTGGTTGTATTCATAGACGAACTGCCTTGGATGGATACTCCACGCTCGTTTTTCATTTCAGCCTTTGAGCATTTCTGGAATGGATGGGGTTCGGGAAGAAGCAACCTCATGCTTATTGTGTGCGGTTCAGCCACCTCATGGATTAATGACAAGATAATCAATAACAAGGTAGGACTTTACAATAGAATAACAGCCGAAATAATATTGACACCATTCTCTCTTGGCGAATGTGAACAACTCTACAAGTATCTCGGTGTGGCAATGGATCGTTACGACCAGTTGCAGGCATATATGATAACAGGAGGCATACCTTATTATATTGTCATGATGGACAAGAGGCTCAGCCTTGCCCAAAACATTGACAATCTATTTTTTGTAAAGAGTGCAAAACTGAAAAATGAGTTTACGCGACTTTTCAATTCGCTATTTACTAATTCCGACGACTATATCACTATCGTCAAGCTGCTGGGTAATAAGCGAATAGGATATACGAGAAAAGAAATTGCCGAAGAAACATCAATAGCATACGGAGGGGGACTTACAGCAATTCTCAAGGCTCTCGAAGCAAGTTGTTTCATTGAGGCTTACAAGCCATATAATGGTTCAAACCGTGATATTCGTTATCGTCTCACCGATCCATTCTGCCTTTTCTTTACGCATTTTCTTGATACGAACAAAAGTACTGACCCTCAATTTTGGCAAAATAACTTGCTGATGCCATCACTCACAGCATGGCGTGGATTTGCTTTTGAGAATGTATGCACTCTCCACATCAAGCAGATTAAGCAGGCTCTCGGCATAAATGGAGTTTATACAGAGTGTTCGTCATGGAGTAGTAAGTCTTCGCCTCGTGCAGCTCAAATAGATCTTGTGATTGACAGAGCCGACCATGTAGTAAACCTTTGCGAAATGAAATTCACTGCGGATGATTTTCATATAGACAAATCGTGTGATGCAGACTTGCGCCACAAACTTACCACATTTATAGAGGAGACGAAATGCCGTTCTTCAATACACATTACCCTCGTGACAACATATTCATTATCGCGCAATGAATATTCAGGAAGAGTGCAGAGTGTGGTAACAATGGACGACTTGTTTAAAATATAAGTTTGATACCCGCCATGATACGCCAATTCGCCTCGCCCGACCAAGCCGGACTTGCCAAACTGAAAGATAATAGACAGCTTAAAACAAAATGTTATAATCATAAAATAAAAGCGATATGAGAAGACTTAAAAGAACATTGACAGTAGTTGCTATGTTTGTTATGGCGATTAATGCTAACGCTTACCGTTGGCAATCTCCGTATGCGTATTGCAACAATAATCCAGTGAAGTTTGTTGATCCAGATGGAAAGGATGGTATAATAAGCATTTATGGTAACAATATGATAAATGGATAAAAGATAGCAATAAAGGAGAATTCAAATATGAGATTAATTCATAAAAGCAAGCTAAGTAATAGACTTCTCATCCTGTGTGTTGCAGATATAATTGTAGTCCTTTGGATTATGTGGAATGAAGGTCGGATTCAATATGAACCATTGTTAGATTATAATCTTGCTGCAGATACAAAAACTCTTCCGTTGGATTCGGGAACATACAATACAATTGTTTTGACTATTGTATCAAACATAATAGTGCTGATTATTGAAATAAAGAAGAAGTACACGAAAATAAGAGATAAATATTATCTACCAATATTAGTTTTGTATGTCTTTGTGGTTATTGGATGTTTGTCTTCTGGATATATTCATATTTCATCAAGAATGGAAGAAGGTGTCATAAACGAGTATAATAGTTTGTTCCGACTTCCAATTATGTTGTTTGGAAAGAATGCTTTTACAAATATAGTAACCGTTATGAATCTTTATGTGGCATTATGTTTTATTCAAATTTGTACATGCATTATTTATGTAATAAAGGTTTGTCGGGTGCGCCGAATAAATTAATGGATTCAATCCGCAAAAGCACTCCAGCTGAAACCAACAAACAAGTTGATTTCTGCGTGGCAATAGCCAATAGAGTCTTTGACCTTATGAACGAAAAAGGAATTAAGCAACGGGATCTCGCCAAACTTCTTGGCAAGACTGAAACAGAAGTGAGCAGATGGCTTAGCGGCACTCATAATCTCACTATTGCTACGATTGCCAAGATGGCTGTAGTATTGGATGATGATATTATCACCACTACGAGAAGTAATAAACCATACCCTCTGCCTAAATATAAAGAAGAGGAGGCATTGGTTGCGGAAAAATGAAATCCTCGTTCTGCATAATTTTCAACAATGGCAAACAAATGCACTAATATTTAGTGTTTTTTAAGTGTTATGCCATTAATTGCTCTGTCAAATTGATAATTAATCATAAATATTTGTCATAAGTAGTACATGATAAGAAAAAATATTGTATTTTTGCAGAAAATAAGTAAATCAATATGAGAAGACCAGAAATTGTCAAGGAAATACGTGACACTATATACAAGTCCGCTCCAAAGGCAACTGCCATTTTGTATGGTTCGGAAGCTCGAGGCGATGCCCGTCCCGAGAGTGATATTGATGTTCTTATACTATTAGATGGCGACAAGCGTGACATAAAACGAGAAGATGAAATCTCTGGTGCTCTTTATGAGATAGAACTCAATTATGGCGTAATCATCAGCCCCATGATAATGCTTAAAAAGCAATGGGAAAACCGCCCGTTCAAGACTCCATTTTATATTAATGTAATTAACGAAGGGATAAGGCTATGAAAGGGAAGTTGGATGAAGAGAGCAGAAGCGCTTTGATAAGATATCGGTTGCAAAGGGCTGAACAAACATTAGATGAGGCAAAGGTAATGTCTGACGCAACTTATTATAATGCCGCTATCAATAGGTTGTATTATGCTTGCTATTATGCTGTAGTTGCCGCATTATTATCAAAAGGGTTAATAACCACAACTCATGCAGGTGTTAAAACTTTGTTCAGTTTGCATTTTATAGCATCGGGAATTTTGCCAAAAGAATATGGAAAGACCTTCAGTCGTTTGTTTGAGATGAGGCATAGTAGCGATTACGATGATTTTATTTACTGTGACAAGGAAATGGTTGATGAATTTACTCCCAAAGCTCGGGAGGTGGTTGATGGTATTAAACGCTTGATTTTGTGATGTTATAATCCTAAATATTTTATATACAACTATGCAAAGATAGGCATTATTTGCAACAATGGCAAACAAATGCACTATTATTTAGTGTTTTTTAATAACTGAGTTCTTTATTAATCACTTTTTTCCTTGATAAACAAGCGAATTCCAAAGTTTTTTCGTAACTTTGCAGACGAATAAATGACATTGTGACATAAATTGTTTGGCGGATATGGAAACGAAACGACTGAAACGATTGCCCGTGGGCATACAGACATTCTCTGAGGTGATAGACCTTGACTGTCTTTACATAGACAAGACTGAGTACATCTGGAACATGATACACCTCAGCAAGTATATCTTCCTGAGCCGTCCGAGGCGGTTCGGCAAGTCATTGCTTGTATCTACACTTCAGGCGTATTTCGAGGGACGAAAGGACTTGTTTAAGGGACTTTTCATAGAGACTGTGGAGAAGGAGTGGACGGTATATCCTGTTCTGCGCTTTGACATGAGTTTGGGCAAGCACATGGAGAAGGATCAGCTGGAACGATATCTTCTCTATATTATAGGAGAAAACGAGAAGCGTTTTGGCATATCTTCTGACTCCAAAGACCCTAATGTGCGATTAAAAAACCTAATTATTAATGTCTATGAAAAGACCGGCAAGAAGGTGGTCATACTTATCGACGAGTATGACGCTCCTCTACTTGACGTTGTTCATGAGGAGAAAATGTTGCCTGTGCTCCGCAATGTGATGCGTAATTTCTACTCTCCGTTGAAGGCCTCCGACCCATATCTGCAGTTTGTCTTCCTTACCGGTATAACAAAGTTTTCGCAGCTCAGCATATTTAGTGAGCTTAACAACCTGATGAATATCAGCATGGACGAGGAGTATGCTGCTGTTTGCGGAATAACGAAGGAAGAAATGATGACGCAAGCATATGACTATATCGAACGTTTGGCAAACGCCAACAAATGGACGAATGAAGAGACTGTAAGGCAGCTTGCAAAGCAGTACGACGGCTATCACTTCACATGGCCATCGCCCGACATCTTCAATCCCTTCAGCCTTCTCAATGCCTTTGCAAGAAATCGCATTAATAATTATTGGTTCGCATCTGGCACTCCGACCTATCTTATCGAGATGCTGAGGAAGTTTGATGTCGTGCCTGCAGACATCAGTAACATGCAGGCCCTTGCCTCTGACTTCGATGCACCGACTGAAAATATGGCTTCCATCACGCCGTTGCTTTATCAGAGCGGCTATGTGACCATAAAGGACTATGACTGCACTTCGCTTCTTTACACTCTCGACATTCCCAATGGAGAGATTCGTATAGGGCTGATGGATAGCCTCCTGCCCAACTATGTCAGCATGCGTAAGGAAGCGGGAAATACTACCATCGCAAAGATGTATCTGGCTTTAAACAAAGAAGACCTCGACGAGATGTTCCGCCTGCTGCAGGCTTATCTCCTCACTGTGCCATATTGCGACAACGCCAATTCCGAAGGTCATTACCAGCAGTTGCTCTACGTCATCTTCTCGCTTTTCGGAAGATATGTGGATGTGGAGGTACATACACCTACTGGGCGTGTGGATATTGTGATGAAAACCGCCAAGACCCTATATTTGTTTGAGTTAAAGCTCAATATGTCTGCCCAGGCTGCAATGAAGCAGATAGACCTTAAGGACTACGCTTCAAAGTTCGCTCTCTCCGGCCTGCCCGTAGTGAAAGTAGGAATAAACTTCGATCCCGAACGCCGGACAATAGGTGACTGGAAGTTTTAACTGCATCGCCAAGGCTGAGAGGGACAGCAAGTTCAACATATAACAGCCCCTCAGGTGACCTTTCATACCGACAAGCACAACTGATGTGACACCATCTTAATATAGTCCTGCCCACAATTGTTTGAAGAAGTCGAGAACATATACACATTCCACATCCCCTATGCGACGATTGAATGGGTCGAGACTGACGATTAACAGGCGTGCAGAAGGATAGTCCTCGGCAAATGACTTCAGTCCTTTCAGATGTCGGGGAAGAACTTCCTCTACCGATTTAATCTCAATGGCAAGACGGGCTTCTCCCACCACAGCATCCACCTCAAGACCAGTGTGAGTGCGCCAGAATGTAAGTCGCTCGTCACTGTCATTATAAGTTAGCCATGCCTTCAGTTCCTGTATCACAAGGTGTTCAAAGGCGTGTCCGTATTCGGCAGTTCCGCGAACAAGATTACCTCGGTGTAATAGATGATTTGCTATTCCCACGTCAAAGTAATAGAAGCGCGGTGCCTGAACCAGACGACGCTTCATCACCTTGGTAAATGCCGGCAGGCGAAATCCCACGAGAGTGTCTTCAAGTATGTCAAAATAGCTGGCAACGGTATTTGCGCTTACCCCACAGTCTTGGGCGATATTATTGTTGTTTACCATTTCCCCGTCTGTAAGTGCCGCCACTTCAAGAAACCTTTGAAATGCCGAAAGATTTCTGACAAGAGCCTCTTGCTTTATTTCCTCTTTCAGATAGACATCTATGTATGCGGACAAACGCTTTGTGGGATTCTTTGCAAGATAGTGAGGGGGTAGCATACCATAGTTTATGGCATGATCGAGGTTGAAATCGGGTAGTTCAGCACTAACGAATGGACACAAATACACATGATATGCCCTTCCTCCAAGGGTGTTATACCCCTTGCGCTTCAGTTTTCTGGCACTCGAACCGCAAAGAATGAAAACGTGCTCTCTTTCCGACATCAGGCGATGCACTTCATTAAGCATCTCGGGCACTTCGGGTATCTCATCGATTATCACAAGTGTGCCTTGCGGTTTATCAATAAGAGTGTCATACAACAATGATGGCATACGTTTGAATCGTGATGCCACTGATGTATCGAGCAAGTCAATATATATGCTATTGGGGAATTTTTCTCTAAGAAAAGTGCTTTTCCCCGTCTGTCTTGCTCCAAAGAGGAATATACTATCCTCTAATTCCTTGTTTATATTTAACTTACGCTCTATCATACCTAGTACCTATATATAATTTATACTGAGGATTTTCAATGAAAATACTCAACTCTACTGAGGATTTTCAATGAAAATACGCAGCAAAGATACATATTTTCAAGCATAGCTGCAAATATTATGGTAAAGAATTATTGATTATTAACAGAAATAAAGAAACCGAAAATGATGCAAATTCAAATAGCAAGTGTTAACTGTTAACGCGTAACTGACAAAAAAATCCGTTTTTGGGGCCTGTAGGAGAAATATGTGTATATATATGTATATATATTAAT
>SAMEA3663103__coassemble_545_pt1 | contig 16246 bp, 12 predicted proteins | sample SAMEA3663103__metabat2_low_PE_014 | metagenome-assembled genome bin SAMEA3663103 (sample SAMEA3663103) | pig gut metagenome | biome: pig gut; feature: pig-associated habitat; material: faeces | place: France | collected 2012 | reverse complement strand
CTATTTTTTCTTCCACGCGACCTTCCACGCGACCTTTCTCCTCCGCCGTGTCAAGAGAGTTCTTGAGGTCGCGATAGGTCTTGAGGCTGTCCTCGTATTCACGCAGTTCCTCTGAAGTGAACGTTGCTATCTCAGCCTCCTCTCTTTCTTCTATTCCTTTCATACCATAAAATATATTTTCTGCAAAAATACAACTTTTATATGAAATCAGCAAATAAATCCACGGAATTTTTGCAGATTAAGATTTATTTGTTACTTTTGCAGAGGAATTATTAATAAATATGCTAAATATGACAAATGACAAGATGACGTTAAGAAACAAACTTGTTGATATAGCCTTGGATTGGCAAGAGAATTTTGGAGTTGCTCCTTCAATTACAAGTGCTATTTCAGAATATGATGCCGCCATGCTGATTGGGATGCCTGAGAGCGAGTATTCTGATTATATGCAGGACAAAACTGCGGTAAGCAAAGGAGCTGATTTTATTTATAAGAATACAAGATATCAAGTGAAAGCCAATCGGCCAAGCGGCAAGAAAAGCTGCTTTGTAACAATGGTTCCTAAAGCTTCAAATTACGAATGGGATAAACTGATTTGGATTCTATACGATTCTAAATATGTAATACAGGAAGCATGGGAATGGAGTGTGCAGGACTACAAATATGCTTTTGACACTAAAAAGAGGCTATCTCCAAATGATTATAGAAAAGGGAAATGCCTTTATCTGTCAGGTGAATCACAGGTACAAGTACATTGATTCAGGTACGTTGTGTCCAACATATTGGGTTCACTTCATACCTGTCCCCCTACTACCCCACGATATTAAATAGAGTCAATTTCTTCTTCCGACAAGCCTGTGGCTTTTGATATGTCGGAAATAGACATGCCCATCGACTTGAGGTTGCGTGCGATAGCAATAGCTTTTCTCTTTTCCCCTTCCACGCGACCTTCCTCATTGCCTTCCTTTCTGCCTTCCAAACGCACTCCTTCAAACACGCTGATGGTGTCGCGGTATTTCTTCAGAGCCTCGTCGTATTGCAGGCGCTCGGCACGGGTCATGGCACCAACATCGGCTATGCTCTCGAGTTTCTTGAAAACGGCACTTTGAGCCGCCCAGGGTAATCTGTTTAATGTTTCCATATTCTTTAACAAATAAATCCAACGTTCTACTTGATTCTCACATTCATCCGCCTCCTTATTGAACAAAGGGAGCTGGAGGTATATCATACGCAACTTGTCGGAGAACTGCTCCTTCGTATCCTTCTCTGCAAGAACGACATCCGTGCGGAACTGCTTCTTGAAATCCAAAGGACTGAAATTAAGGAACGCCACAAGATAAACGGAATCTATCTCATAGTTCCATGATGAACCTCTCTCGCCTTGTCGGGCTATCGACTCCGACACGTAGTATATGCTCCTGTTCTTGAAGAATGGCTGCGACTTGTTTTGCATCTCTACTATTATCTTCTCGCCCTCGTCGGTCTCGCAATATATGTCGTATATCAGCGACCTGTCTTCCACAAACAGTGCTGGTTGTTCCTTGTCGAGAAATGTAAGGTTGACGATGCGCTTCTCTCCCTCAAAAAGGCTGTTGAGGAAGTCGAGCAGCAGCGGTTTCGACAGCTCTTGTCCGAAGATTCTCTTGAAACCGACGTCGGTGAAAGGATTAATGTATTTTGCCATATCTCATTATTTTGTTGGCAAAGATAGTGATTTTTATTGAAATGGCAATAAAAAGAATGAAAATGTTACAAATAATTAACTTGTGACACTGACTGAAGTTAACCCACAATCCTTTTCTTCCCTTACTCTCTTTACTATCAGCCATTTCAGAAAGCGTCCTGCAATATTGATGCTGCAAAGGAAATGCAAACTGGGAACAGAACTTTCCAAGCTTGCTTGGTCAATTATGCTGAGGTAAGAAGGAGGTCGTGTCAGTTACTTTTGACATGACCTCCTTTTTCTTAATTATTTGCGTGAATATTATTTCTTTGTCTTGTCGCAAGCTTTTTTGCAGCATGTAGATGACTGCTCATTGGTCTTCTTGCAACAAGTAGTGTTTTGCTTGTCTGACTTCTTGCAGCACTCAGCTGCCTTCTTGTCGCAAGCCTTCTTGCATTCAGCTGTTTTCTTGTCGCAAGCCTTCTTGCACTCAGCCTTCTTCTGGCAGCACTCTTTCTTCTCACACTTCTTCTCAGAGGCCTTTGTATTGTCGCTCTGAGCGTTGGCTGCGATAGTCATTGCCATCATAACAGCCATTGATACAATAAACTTCTTCATAATACTCTTTTTTATTTAATTAATATCATAAACACAGAATTCCTAATTCTTTATATTCGCTTCCTCAAGTCCATAGCCGTTCTTCTTGTCGATGACCTTCAGATAGAGGGCGAGGAAGAAGGCGGCAATTCCGAAGCATGCGAAGATAACCAATGGAGTGGTGTAGTTGTAGGGAATGAACTCAGCTCCTGCTGCCTTTGCTGCTATAACGGCAGGATTGTCGGCATTGGATGACGCCAACACACTACCGATAAGCATTGGTACAAAGCAGAGACCGATGTTCTGCACCCAGAAGATAAGACAGTATGCACTGCCAAGCACCTTCTCGTCGATAATCTTGGGGACACTGGGCCAGAGGGCTGCAGGTACAAGGGCAAACGACACACCAAGCAGGACGATGGTGGAGTAGGCTATGACATAGCTATGGGTGGATGGCAGAACGAATGCAAACACGAGGTGGCAGCAAATCAAAAGGATGGCTCCCCAGATGAGCATTGTGGCTCCCTTGCCCTTGTGGTCGAGGAATGAGCCGAGGAACGGGGTGATGACAGCCGCACCGATGGGGAACCAGCGGAAGATGTTGCTAGCATCGGACGGAGAGATACCGTCGAGATTACACTGCAGCATGTTGGCGCCATAGCGCTGGAAGGGGAAGATGGCCGAATAATAGAGTACGCAAAGAAGGGCTACCACCCAGAAGATGCGACTCGTGAGGATAATCTTCAGGTCGGAAGCCTTAAACTCCTCCTCGCTGTCGCCACTAGCTCCGTCGATGCCCAACTGCTTGTCGAGCTTCTTGTCCATAAAGGTGAAGACGGTGAAGGTGATAAGACCGATGAAGAGTAGGGCTGTGCAGAAACCTACAGGACCTGATACTCCGCCCATCTTGTCGGCAAGGATTGGAGATATCGAGAAGATTGCGAATACTCCTATACGGGCGATGGCCATCTCAAGACCCATGGCAAGAGCCATTTCCTTGCCCTTAAACCACTTGGCAATGGCTTTGGAAACCGTTGTTCCTGCCATCTCGCAACCGCATCCGAAGATCATGAATCCGAAGGATGCCAACTTGGCTGAGGCGGGCATGGATGTCCACCAAGAGTCGAGCCATGTGGCGAAGGCAGAACCTGCAAAAGCATCGCTGATGGCATAGAATTTGATACATGCTCCGATGAACATCATTGAGGCTGAGAGCTCGCCGGTGAAGCGGATACCGCACTTGTCGAGGATGACTCCTGCAACAATGAGGAATCCAAACACGTTGAGGATATACTCTCCGGCAGCATAGGTGCCGAACACATCTGGACTCCATCCACGCTCTTTCTCGATGAGCGACTGGAGTGGTGACATCACATCGACAAACATATAGCCGAAGAACATCATGGATGCCACAAGGACAAGGGCAGTCCATCTTGCGGCTGCGCTGTCATTCAGTTTTTTCTGAATTATTTCTGTCATATTTCGTTTTTTTTAATTCCTAATTATTTCTTCAGCCAGCGGTCGAGCCAGTTGAAGAATGTGCGTTGCCAAAGGATGCCGTTCTGGGGCTTGAGCACCCAGTGGTTCTCGTCGGGATAGATGAGAAGTTCGGCGGGAATGCCCTTCATGCGGGCGGCATTGAAGGCTCCCATACCCTGGTTGTAGTTGATGCGGTAGTCCATCTCGCCATGGATACAGAGGATAGGTGTATCCCATTTATCCACAAAGCGATGGGGCGACTGGGCGTAGGTCTTGCGGGCATCGGCAGTCTGGTTTTTGTTCCAGAATGCGTCGTCATACTCCCAATTGCTAAACCAAGCCTCCTCGGTGTCGGTGTACATCGACTCAAGGTTGAATGCACCATCGTGAGAGATGAAGCACTTGAAGCGCTTGTCGTGATTGCCGGCAAGCCAATATACGCTGAATCCTCCAAAGCTGGCGCCTACGGCTCCCATGCGGTCCTTATCTACATAGGGCAGGTTATGGGCAGCGTCGTCGATAGCAGAGAGATAATCGCGCATACACAGACCAGTCCAATCGCTACTTACAGCCTCATTCCATTCATGACCGAATCCAGGCAGTCCGCGGCGGTTGGGGGCAATGATGACATATCCATGTGCTGCCATGATCTGGAAATTCCAACGATAGCTCCAGAATTGGCTTACAGGACTCTGAGGTCCGCCTTCGCAGAAGAGAAGGGTGGGATACTTCTTGTTGGGATCGAAGTTGGAGGGAAGGATAACCCATGTGAGCATCTCCTTACCGTCGGTGGTTTTCACCCATCGTTTCTCAACCTTACCAAGTGAGAGTTGCGAGAGGATATGCTCGTTCTCGCGGCTAATCTGCTCCACCTTAGTTTTTTTGACGTCCTTGCCCGGAGTAATCATATAGATGTCGGTGGGAGCTGAGATGCTCTGACGGGTGGCGAGGAGGCGGTTGCCGTTGTTGGCAAGTTGGATACTGCCTAAGTCTGCCTCGTCGTCGGTGAGTTGGCGCACCTCACCTTTCAGGTTGACCTGATAGAGGTTGATGCATCCATGCCATACACCGATAAAGGAAAGACTCTTGGAGTCGGGATTCCAGCAGAAAGCGTCCACATTGGAGTCGAACGATGTGCTGATATATGATTTCTCACCAGTGGCAAGGTTATACACGCAAAGGCGATTGAGGTCGGCCTCATATCCGTCGCGAGCCATACTCTGCCAAGCAATATAGCGTCCGTCGGGCGAGAACTGAGGATTTTGGTCATAACCGGGATTGTTCTTGTGATTATCCTCGGCATTCACCGATTGGTCCTTCATCGTGTGGGTCGGATCAACTGCAGGAGCCTTGTAGTCGGCAGGCTTGCAGAGATTACGTGTCTCGCGCGTACCTATATTATATAAATATATATCAGAGTCGGTGGATATGGCATAATTGATACCGGTCTTCTTGCGACATGTGTAGGCGATAGACTTTGAGTCGGTGCTCCATGCCAACTGCTCGATTCCGCCGAATGGTTCCATAGGACATTCAAACGGTTCGCCGTTTAGGATGTCATAACCCTCGGTGATTCCGTCGGCTGTGACATCGGCAAGCCAGGGATGCTGGATTGACTCAACATAGTGATCCCAATGACGATACATCAGGTCGGTCACCACACGACCTGTAGCCTTTGGCAGGTCGTCGGGGTTCTTCTTGATAATCTCGTTGAAGGCCTGCGATTTGATGAGAATCACCTTCGTTCCGTCGGGAGAGAACTTATATCCCTCAATACTGGTTTTGTCGTGAGTGAGTTGGCGGCGGTCGGTGCCGTCGGCATTCATGCTCCACAACTGTCCACCGCTCAGGTAGGCAATGCGCTTGCCGCCTTCAATCCATGTGGGGTCAGTCTCATTCTTTGAAGAGGTGGTGAGCTGCTGGCGGTTGGAACCGTCGACATTCATCACGCAGATGACCTGATGTCCCTTGTTGGCCTTCACACTATAATATCCCACTTGGAACACCACCGTCTTACCGTCGGGTGCAGCCTCAACACCACCTATGCGTCCCATAGCCCATAGAGCCTCGGGAGTCATGAGGTCGCTCTGAAGTCGGATATTGCTTTTGCCTATATTCACGTTGTCTTGTGCATTGACAGTGCCAGTGGCGGTGAGCATCATCACCGTCATGGCAATATTAAACATTGTATTTTTCATAATTATCAATCATTAATCAATCATCATCAATCAACAATCAATCATCTCTTCTGCTGCTGTTCGCGCATTTTTCTCATTTCCTCAGCCTGCTTCTGCATGGCGGCAAGACGTGCAGCCATACCGCTCTGCTGCTTCTTGGGATTGTTCTTGTTCTCCTTGTATTTTGCCTCAAGGATAGCAAGGAGCTTGGCGTCGTTGGTAGTCTTGCGGAGCACCCACATGATGGCGGCACTGAAGAAGAGCGACACGAAGTAGTAGAAGTTAAGACCGGCGGCATAGTCGTTGAACATGAAGAAGAACATCACCGGCATGAGATACATCATCCATTGCATCATCTTCATCTGTTCGGCCTGCTGACCCACCATCTGGTCCTTCTGTTGGCGCATGCTCATAATAGAGTAGAGGATATTGGCCACACAGAACAATATACATGTGAGACTCAGGTGGTCGCCAATAAGCCAGATATTGGTGCCCCATTCGATGATGGGGTCGTAGGTGGAGAGGTCGCTAATCCAGAGGAAACTCTCACCTCGGAGTTGGATGGCATTAGGCACGAAGTTGAACATCGCAACCCAGATAGGCATCTGAATCAGCATAGGCAGGCAACCGCCGAGAGGGCTCACGCCATATTGTGAGTAGAGTTGCATCATGGCCTGCTGCTTCATCATGGCATCCTCGGGTTTGTTGTATTGCTTGGTAGCCTCGTCGAGTTTCGGTTTGAGCACTCGCATCTTTGCCGAACTCATGTAGCTCTTCTTTACCAAAGGATAGGTGATAGCCTTGAGGAGCATAGTGATGAGAATCAGGACGATACCCATGTTGAAGCCCCACTGTGTGAGCCAGTCGAAAACGTAGATTGTAAACCAACGGTTGATGAGGCGCACGATAGGCCATCCGAGATATACGAGCTGTTGCATGTCGAGGTCCTTGTCAAACGAGCACTCTTCGTCAACAGCCTTCAGCACTTGGAAGTCGTTGGGACCGAAGTACATCTCCATTTCTGTTGGAACGGCACCTGTGGGGTCGAAATCAGTCTTGAATTTTGCGATATACTGCTTGAGATAGCCCGAACCCTTCTCCTGAGGAATGCTCGAGAGCTGGGAGTTGGGGGCAATATCACCCTTGGGAATGAGTACAGAACTGAAGAACTGGTCCTTGAATGCGAGCCAGTCGATGGCAAACTCCATCGGCTCGTCGGTCACCTTCTCCGTCTCGTTGATATAGTCGGAGTCGTCGTTCTTCTCCTTGTAGGTGAGAGTGGCATATCTGTTTTCGAATGTGAATCCCTTCTCCTGCTGACGGCAGAGTCCTTCCCATTCTATATCTACCTGACGATAGTTGGGAGCGAAGAATCCGTCGAGTCCCTTGGCCTGCACCTGCAGGTTGACAAGATAGTTCTTGCCCAAGCGGTAATTCAGGACAAGTTGTCCCCCGTTAGCCGCCTCAGCCGTGAGGGTGAGAGTAGAGTCGGTGTGGTTGGAAGGAGTGAAGAAGAGGTCGGCAGTCACGATATTGTCCTGCTTGCCCGCGAGCATAAAGTTGAGCTTCTGCTCGTTGCCGGAGAAGAGGGTGAGGTTGTTGTCTCCCTTGATGTCCTTGAAGCCCATGATTTTGGCTCCCGACACATATCCTCCGTGGGTGCTGACGGTGAGCTGCAGTTTGCTGTTCTTCAGCGTGAGCTGCTCGTTCTTGCCGTTGAGAGCCTGATAGAAGAGGGCAGTGGTGTCGCCTTTTGCAGCGGCAGCAGCCTGTTCCTTCTTGGCTTTCAATTCGTTCTTCTGTGCGATTTCAGCCTTTTGGCGCAAGGCATTCTCTATGGAATCCTGCTTGCGCTGGGCAGCGATTTCCTCCTCGGATGGTTGCACATACCACGAATAGCCGAAAAGTACGGCTGCCATAAGGATGAAACCGATGATGGTGTTCTTGTTCATTTCTTTTAAATCTATTCTTTTTTGTTCTTAATTGCCGTTTTTACGAAATCGAGGAACAGTGGATGTGGATGGAGCACTGTGCTCTGATATTCGGGATGGAACTGTGTTCCGATAAACCATTTCATTCCCGGTATTTCCACAATCTCCACGAGGTCGCTCTCGGGGTTGCGTCCTACGCACTGCATACCGTTGCGCTCGAATTCGGTGATGAATGAGCTGTTGAACTCATAACGGTGGCGATGGCGCTCCTGTATGTGTTCCTGCTTGTAGATGTCGAGCACTCGCGAGCCCTGACGCAGTGTGCACTCGTATGCTCCCAGACGCATTGTTCCGCCCATATTGGTGATGTCCTTCTGCTCCTCCATGATATCAATCACGTTGTGAGGAGTCTTCTCGTCCATCTCGCGACTGTTGGCGTCGGCATATCCGAGTACGTTGCGTGCAAACTCAATCACCATCATCTGCATTCCGAGACATATGCCGAATGTGGGAATGTCGTGCAGACGGGTGTATTTGATTGCAATGATCTTGCCCTCGATACCTCTTTGTCCGAATCCGGGGCAGATGACCACTCCGTCAAGTCCTTTGAGCTTCTCGGCCACGTTGGCCTCGCTGAGATTCTCTGAGTTTACAAAGTGGAGCACGGTCTTGCGGTCGTTGTATGTTCCAGCCTGATAAAGGCTCTCGCGTATGCTCTTGTAAGCATCCTGAAGGTCGTATTTGCCTACGAGTCCTATGTGCACCTCCTCAGTAGCGTTCTTTCGACGCTCAAGGAAACTGCGCCACGGACCGAGAGTAGGAGTCTCGCCTACAGGCATGTCAAGCTTGCGCAGAATAGCTGCATCAAGTCCTTGGGCCTGCATGTTGACTGGTACCTCATAGATAGAGGGCAGGTCTTCACTCTGCACAACGCAGTCGATATCCACATTACAGAATGAGGCCACCTTGCGCATGATTCCCTCATCGAGATGTTTCTCAGTGCGAAGCACGAGGATGTCGGGCTGTATTCCCTGGCTCTGCAGTTCCTTCACCGAGTGCTGTGTGGGTTTGGTCTTTAGCTCGCCCGCAGCTTTCAGATATGGGATATATGTCAGGTGGATGCTCACTGCATTCTTGCCCATTTCCCATTTCATCTGGCGGATGGCTTCAAGGAACGGTGCGCTCTCGATGTCTCCGATTGTACCGCCAATCTCGGTGATTACAAAGTCGTAGTGATACTTCTCACCAAGATACTTCACGTTGCGCTTGATCTCGTTGGTGATATGAGGCACCACCTGTATTGTCTTGCCTAAATAGTCGCCATGGCGCTCCTTGTCGATCACTGCCTTGTAGATGCGACCAGTGGTGAGCGAGTTGGCTCTTGTTGTCTGAATACCTGTGAATCTCTCGTAGTGACCGAGGTCGAGGTCGGTCTCCATTCCATCTACGGTCACGTAGCATTCTCCGTGCTCGTAGGGGTTGAGCGTACCGGGGTCGATGTTGATATAGGGGTCAAACTTTTGGATGGTGATGTTGTATCCCCTTGCCTGTAACAACTTGCCGATAGACGACGAAATGATTCCTTTGCCAAGCGATGATACCACACCGCCTGTGACGAAAATGTACTTAGTTTGTGTCACTGTGTTATCTTTTTAAATGTTGTACTTTTCTAATATTTCTATATTCAGGCGGCAAAGTTACAAAAAAAATTCCGTTTACGAAAGTTTTACACCACTTTTATATTAAATTTTTGTACGGTTAATAATTTTTTTAATTTATCTGCAAGAAAAGTGACTGATTATCATATTTTTGTTATATCTTTGCCGAAAAAATGAAAGATTAATATATTTGATGATGAAAAGAATATCTCTTATAACGGTTATGACCCTCCTATTGTCATTGTGTGCAATAGCACAACAACACAAGGCAAAGGTGGTGTTAACTACAGACTCGATGGTAACGGTGAATGCTTATCTCGACTCGTTGCTTAAGTTTAGACAACAGCAGATGGCTATGAGCACTGCCGGGAATGTTGATTCTGACAATTCAACTAAACCCGACGGGCGTTATTATCGGCTTTTTGCCCCTTTAACATTCTATCGCTCTCCGGCTAACAGACGTCTTGACCTTACTCCTGACAGTTATGGCAATGAAGACAACGATAGGGTAGCCGAGGCTGTGGATAATGTTTTGATGGCTGTGTATCTTAATCGTCCCGACCTCGTGGTTGGCACTGAGACGATACTTGATAAGTCAGGATCGGTGAGGGATGATTTAGATCGTCCTGTAAAGAATGACGTGGATATGTCGAAGGCAGTTGAGCCAGTGCCTGACACTCCTGATATTATACCACAAGGTCTTGTAATTCAGAAGCCTAACTTCTGGACGTTCAAGGGAGACGGCAACTTGCAGTTGATGCAAAACTTTGTTTCGGACAACTGGTATAAGGGTGGTGAGAGCAACTACTCGATGGTGGGACAGGTGACACTTGCGGCAAACTATAACAACAAGAGTGGAGTGCAGCTGGAGAATATCCTCGAATTGAAATTGGGATTCCAAACATCACCGAGTGACACTGTGCATAAGTTTAAGACGAATAACGACCTTATTCGTTATACAGGTCGATTGGGATTGCAGGCTACCAAGAAATGGTATTATACCTTGCAGTTGCTCGCCTATACCCAGTTCACCCGTGGATACAAGAGTAATGACGAGAAGGTGTATAGTGACTTCATGTCGCCATTCAATCTCAATGTCGGTCTTGGTATGACATATAATCTGTCGGCATTTGATGGCAAACTAACCGGTAAGGTTAACCTGTCACCTTTCTCATACAACTGGAAGTATATCGACCGTAGTGACCTTTGCGCACATTACGGTATAGGCGACCATCATTCAATGGACGACTTCGGTTCTCAGGTTACGAGTGAGATAGCTTGGAAATTGTCGAATATCATGCTATGGAAGTCACGCTTTTATTTCTATACAACTTATTCGCGTACAGAAATGGAGTGGGAGAACACTTTCCGGCTTACTTTCAGCAAATACATCAGTACGAATATCTTCGTATATCCGAGATTTGATGATTCGGTAAGGAGAGACAGGGATTTAGGTTATTGGCAGTTTAGGGAATACTGCTCGCTCGGACTTTCGTATGCGTTTTAATTTAATTAGGAATTAGGAATTAGGAATTAGGAATTAGGAATTGGCTGCGCAGAGGCATTTCATTCCTAATTCCTCATTCCTCATTCCTAATTATTTTGTCTCCTCCATGTCTCCCTCAACATAGAGACGTGTCATTTCTATTTTGCCATTGGTGCGAACGGTGATTGACTTTTTGAAATGACCGGGGAATTTGCCAGCACCATTATATGTGATTTTTATTTCTCCTGATTCTCCCGGTTTGATTGGAGCCTTGGTGTATTCGGGCACTGTGCATCCACAACTTGCCACGGCCTGATTGATTACCAATGGTTGGTCGCCCACGTTTGTAAACTTGAATACGCATGACACCTTGGGTGATGACTCTGGAAACTTGCCAAAGTTGTGAGTTAACTTTTCAAACTTGATTTCTGCCTGTGCACTGGCGGTACAGATGCTTATCACCAGCAGCAATAACAATAATACTGACTTTTTCATTTTTCTTTGTCCTTTCTTTTTTTTATTATTAATATCTTTTGCCTTTATTTCTTTTGTTTAGAATCTTACGCTAAATTGCACGTCTGCCATACTGTAGTTATGCTTTGCCAGACTGCGGTCGTTGACAAAGGAATACTCGGTCTGAATCTCAATGTTCTTGCAGAAGAGATAGTTGAAACCTGCCTTATAGATAGTCTTGGCTGTAGCCCATGACCCTGCCGGACGATAGAGGTCATAACGAGCCTTGGCCCTCAGTTTGCCACGGACAATCGGGGCTACGCATGCGAGATATACAGCATCGGCACGATCGCCCAGACTCTCGTTGTAGTTGCAGTTGCTAAGGTCGCTGCTCGTGTTGGCAGTGGCCTTGAAGGCACCACCCGTGTTGTGGATATATTCCGAACGAATCTGCCAGTCGGCATCCTTGTATTCTGCCGAGATGGCATAGCGATAGCGGCCCACCTTGCGCGAGCCTGACTGCTCAATCATTCCTTCACTCCAATATCCTGTGCGGTTGTACGAGCCTACCCATCCGAATCCTCCGATACGCATACCCTTTATTGGCGACACCCAAAATCCTCCGATGACATCTTTCTGGTTGCCTACGTCCTTGCGGTTGATACCCTGTCCGTTGAACACGCCCACCTCATAGTGGAGTAGGGTGCGGCCTTCACTGTTGGGCAGCAGGTCGCCGGATACCTGAATACCGATGTCGCGACCGCTACTCGACTGCTCGCCAGTGCGGTCGTTGAAACCTGCCAGTTTGAGTATTCCCTGCGCCTGAGAGTTAAAGCCGATGTCGATGGGGTTCATCGGGTTCTCGTAGGTAAACGGACGCTTAAACTGTCCAATCTTCACCTTGAACTCCTTGTGCTTGAGCCATTCCAAACTCATATCTACGATACGAGGCGACTCACCAAAGGTGCTGGAGTTGCCATTCACCTGTCCTTGGATTTTATACTCAAAGTCGTTGAGTATGCGTCCCGTCATAACCAGCCTTATCAGACGAATGCTGAACGTGTTGCTGTTGTTGTCGTCCTGGAAGGTGGCGTTGTAGTTACCAATCAGATAACCCGAAAATTTCGGTTTGCTTACGATATCACTCAACTTCACTTCCTTCTTGGCTTCCGTCTCGTTGGTCTCGGTAGTTTCGGTAATCTCATTTGCTTCCACTGCACTCATAGGCAGTGAGAATGCCACTGCCGCAGCAGCCCAAATTAATCTCTTTTTCATTTATATCTTCAATTTTCAATCTTCAACTTTCAACTTTCAATTTTCAATCTTTAACTTTCAACTTTCAACTTTCAATTTCAACATCACCACGTTTTCCACGTGTGGTGTATGCGGGAACATATCCACTGGTTGCACTTTCTCCACCTTGTAAAGAGGGTCTAGCAATTGCAGGTCGCGAGCCTGGGTGGCAGGATTGCAACTCACATATACAATGCGCTTGGGGGCGGCATTCATTATCACCTTTATCACGTCGGGATGCATACCGGCGCGTGGAGGGTCGGTGATTATCACGTCGGGACGCCCATGACTTGCAATAAAATCATCGGTGAGGATGTCCTTCATGTCTCCGGCAAAGAACGAGGTATTGTCAATTCCATTGATTGCAGAGTTGACCTTTGCGTCCTCAATAGCCTCGGGCACATACTCGATACCTACCACCTTACTGGCCTTGCGGGCTACAAAGTTGGCTATAGTTCCTGTGCCAGTGTATAGGTCATATACCGTCTCGTTGCCAGTGAGTTGGGCAAAATCTCTTGCCACGCAGTAGAGGTGGTATGCCTGATCAGTGTTTGTCTGATAAAAACTCTTCGGTCCCACCTTGAATTGCAGTTCCTCCATATGCTCGAAGATATGGTCGTTGCCCTTGAACACGATGACGTCCTGGTCGCCAATGGTATCGTTACACTTCTGATTGTTGACATACATAAGTGCGGTGATCTCGGGGAATGAGTCGGCGATGTGCTGCATCAGGGCGAGGGCACGCTGTTCGTCACCATCCTCGTCGTAGTGGAATTGCACGATAACCATCCACTCGCCCGAGTTGGAGTTGCGGATGATAATATCGCGTAGCAATCCATGCTGCTCCCTGAGGTCGAAGAAGGTGAGTCCGTTGTCGAAGGCATAATCGCGTATGGAGTTGCGGATACGGTTGTGAAGGTCGTCCATCAACCAGCATTTCTCGATGGGCAGTATCTTGTCAAATGCTCCGGTGATATGGAATCCTATGCCGTTCATGTTGTCATACTTGAATCCTGAGGCCACCTGCTCGCGTGTGAGCCAGCGCTTGTTGCAGCATCCGAATTCCAGTTTGTTGCGATATTCCTGAGTCTTTTCAGAGCCCATGATAGGCGAAATCTCGGGCAGTTCCACCTTGCCTATGCGTCGCAACTGGTCATATACCTGCTTTTGTTTTGCCTTCAATTGCTCGGAGTAGGGCAGGTTCTGCCATTTGCATCCACCGCACACTCCGAAATGCTCGCAAAACGGAGTCTCGCGTACCTTACTATATTGTATAAAGCGGATTACCTCCGCCTCACAATAGCTGTGCTTCTTTTTCTTTATCTGTAAATCCACAACGTCACCAGGTACACAAAATGGTACAAATACCACCATGTCACCCACCCGGACAAGTGATTTTCCTTCGGCTGCAACATCAGTAATCGTGATGTTCTCCAACACCGGTAATGGTTTCTTTTTTCTGCTCATTTATGACGATAAATCTAAATTTCGGTGCAAAATTACAAATAAAATCATAAAATGTAATATAGATATTGCAAATTTTCGCATTTTTTCTTGCATTATTCGATAAAAAGTCGTATATTTGCACTATAATTTATGAAAAACGGGGTTTTACGACCCTCAGTAACCATATAATTCATTAAAACAATAAAATAAATAAGACAACTAACTTATGAGTGAAAAAAGAGTTTACACCTTCGGTAACGGAAAGGCTGAAGGTAACGCAAAAATGCGTGAGGAACTTGGTGGTAAGGGTGCAAACCTTGCCGAGATGAACCTTATTGGTGTGCCAGTGCCTCCTGGTTTTACAATCACAACCAGTTGCTGCAACGAGTATTATCAAGTCGGTCAGGAGAAGATTAAGGAAATCCTGCAGGACGAGGTTAATGCTGCCGTTAAGCACACTGAGGAGCTTATGAACTCCAAGTTCGGAGATGTTAAGAACCCGCTGCTCGTCAGTGTTCGCTCTGGTGCACGCGCTTCAATGCCTGGTATGATGGACACAATCCTCAACCTCGGTCTTAACGACGAGGTGGCAGAGGGACTTGTGGCTAAGACAAACAATCCACACTTCGTTTATGACTCTTATCGTCGTTTCGTGCAGATGTACGGTGACGTAGTGCTTGAGATGAAGCCTGTGAACAAGGAAGACATCGACCCGTTTGAGGAGATTATCGAGAGCGTGAAGGCTGAGCGTGGCGTGAAGCTTGACAAGGACCTCTCTGTAGAGGAACTGAAGAAGCTCGTTAGCCTCTTTAAGACTGCTATCAAGGAGCGCACAGGTAAGGATTTCCCCAACGACCCAATCGAGCAGCTTTGGGGTGCTATCTGCGCTGTGTTCCGCAGCTGGATGAACGAGCGTGCCATCCTGTATCGCAAGATGGAGGGTATTCCCGACGAGTGGGGTACTGCCGTCAGCGTAATGGCTATGGTATTCGGTAATATGGGCGACACCTCTGCTACTGGTGTATGCTTCAGCCGTGATGCCGGTAATGGTGAGAACCTGTTCAACGGCGAGTACCTTGTTAATGCACAGGGTGAGGACGTTGTGGCTGGTATTCGTACACCACAGCAGATTACAAAGATTGGATCGCAGCGCTGGGCAGAGCGCGCAGGAATCAGCGAAGAAGAGCGCGCAGCCAAGTATCCTTCGATGGAAGAGGCTATGCCCGAAATATATGCACAGCTTAACGATATTCAAGACAAACTCGAAAAGCACTACCATGATATGCAGGATATGGAATTCACCGTACAGGAGGGCAAACTGTGGTTCCTCCAGACTCGTAACGGAAAGCGTACGGGTACTGCTATGGTGAAGATTGCCATCGACCTTCTCCACGAGGGAATGATCGACGAGAAGACTGCTATCTTGCGTTGTGAGCCTCAGAAGCTCGACGAACTTCTCCACCCGGTATTCGACAAGCTCGCCCTGCAGAAGGCTAAGGTCATTACTCAGGGTCTGCCTGCTTCTCCTGGTGCTGCTTGCGGTCAGATTGTGTTCCACGCCGACGATGCACAGGCATGGCATGCTGATGGTCACAAGGTTATTATGGTACGTATCGAGACTTCTCCCGAGGACCTCGCTGGTATGGCTTCTGCCGAGGGTATCTTGACAGCCCGTGGAGGTATGACCTCTCACGCTGCCGTTGTGGCTCGTGGTATGGGTAAGTGCTGCGTATCTGGTGCCGGTGGCATCAATGTTGACTACAAGGCTAAGACTGTAGAAATCGACGGTGTTGTATATAAGGAAGGTGACTATATCTCTCTGAACGGTACTACCGGACAGGTATATGCAGGCGAAGTTCCTACAAAGGCTGCTGAACTCAGCGGTGACTTCAAGGAGCTGATGGACCTCTGCGACAAATATACCAAGTTGCAGGTGCGCACCAATGCTGATACTCCCCACGATGCACAGGTTGCACGCGATTTCGGTGCTAAGGGTATCGGTCTTACTCGTACAGAGCACATGTTCTTCGAGGACAAGAAGATTGTCGCTATGCGCGAGATGA
>SAMEA3663103__coassemble_510_pt1 | contig 17214 bp, 20 predicted proteins | sample SAMEA3663103__metabat2_low_PE_014 | metagenome-assembled genome bin SAMEA3663103 (sample SAMEA3663103) | pig gut metagenome | biome: pig gut; feature: pig-associated habitat; material: faeces | place: France | collected 2012 | reverse complement strand
GTAGAGACAGATGGAAATTATTGTTTTGCAATATATGAAGGCATTGTCAAAGGAAAAATCAAAAGAACTTTTGATGTCGTAAACATGTTGGACGCAGCTCGATATTATCGTAGAAGTTCTGATATAAGGCATAGCTATCCAATTTCAGCTGAAGTGAAAAATGGATTAAGATATCGGTGTTTATTAAAAACAGGTACTATGCTCATATTGCTCCAGTCTTATGATGAGGAAATAGATGTGAGCAATTCTGTATTAGTCTCAAAGAGACTGTATTATGTTGCAATTATGAATAAGGATGGCCGAATTATATTAAGACATCATCAAGAAGCTCGTGAAGCTACAATATTAAAAAAAGAGAGGAATGCAGGCGCATTTAACGATTCTGATGCATATAGGTCAGAAATATCCATGAGTATGTCTAACTTTAATGCCCTCGTAGAAGGCTATGACTTTGAGATTAATGCGTTAGGTGAAATAATACTCAAGAATAATTGACTATGCTGAAGCGCACATTAGTTTTTTCTAACCCTGTGTATCTGTCGCTTCGAAATCAACAACTTGTACTTGCCTACAAGGATGATCCAGAACATACCACAACTGTCCCAATTGAAGATATTGGGGTAGTTGTGGTTGAACATCAGCAGATTTCTATCACATTACCTTTATTAAATGCATTGACTGTTGTGGTTTGATGTAGAAAGACGATATAAGACAATGGGATAAGCTCATGGATAGTGAGGTTGATAGTTGTGGTTTGATGTAGAAAGACGATATAAGACAATAAAAGCTTGAACGAGATTACAAGACGCTTAGTTGTGGTTTGATGTAGAAAGACGATATAAGACAATGCGCCCACTCGACAACCGTTGCGCCAATATGTTGTGGTTTGATGTAGAAAGACGATATAAGACAATACTCGGTAGTGTTTTCAAACGTGCAACTCGGTTGTGGTTTGATGTAGAAAGACGATATAAGACAATGGTGGCATCCAGTTTATAACCGGTCATCAGGTTGTGGTTTGATGTAGAAAGACGATATAAGACAATCTTTTGGCGCATCACAACCGCGTTGTCAAAGTTGTGGTTTGATGTAGAAAGACGATATAAGACAATCTTTTGGCGCATCACAACCGCGTTGTCAAAGTTGTGGTTTGATGTAGAAAGACGATATAAGACAATTCCTGCCGTTTTATCTGCGAATACTATGAGGTTGTGGTTTGATGTAGAAAGACGATATAAGACAATTCAATCCCGCCCAACCTGTAAACAGGAGCAGTTGTGGTTTGATGTAGAAAGACGATATAAGACAATGATGCTCGATTGCTCCAGTGTGGCGCTCGGTTGTGGTTTGATGTAGAAAGACGATATAAGACAATACCTAAAGCCGCATAGGGATTGATTCCAGGTTGTGGTTTGATGTAGAAAGACGATATAAGACAATGATAACGGCAACCGCTGATGTTGAGCTCGGGTTGTGGTTTGATGTAGAAAGACGATATAAGACAATCGCAATGGCAACACTCATTGCGCCCAACTTGTTGTGGTTTGATGTAGAAAGACGATATAAGACAATTGCTCAAAATGGTAATGCGCTACGGAGTAGTTGTGGTTTGATGTAGAAAGACGATATAAGACAATTGCTCAAAATGGTAATGCGCTACGGAGTAGTTGTGGTTTGATGTAGAAAGACGATATAAGACAATAAAGTTCAAAAAGTCAGATGGTACGGACATGTTGTGGTTTGATGTAGAAAGACGATATAAGACAATTCGCAAGCAATGCGATGTCAATGCACGCTGGTTGTGGTTTGATGTAGAAAGACGATATAAGACAATGAGCGGAGCGGACGAGCGCTTAAATGAGGAGTTGTGGTTTGATGTAGAAAGACGATATAAGACAATTATATTTATTGGTGGTTGAAATGTCAGAGGTTGTGGTTTGATGTAGAAAGACGATATAAGACAATAGACTATTCAACGACTTGATAGCTGACTGGGTTGTGGTTTGATGTAGAAAGACGATATAAGACAATTTTTTATTAAAACCCCGAAGCAAAACTTCGGTTGTGGTTTGATGTAGAAAGACGATATAAGACAATCCTGAGTTTGACACACCATTAACCGTCCAGTTGTGGTTTGATGTAGAAAGACGATATAAGACAATTAGCACCACCTCGAACAACTTGGAGAGTGTGTTGTGGTTTGATGTAGAAAGACGATATAAGACAATGAGTTCAAGCGCAATTATGATTTCGAATATGTTGTGGTTTGATGTAGAAAGACGATATAAGACAATTTCCAAGCAGATCAAGATGCTCTATGGCCAGTTGTGGTTTGATGTAGAAAGACGATATAAGACAATCTTATTACCTGTGCAAACGGGTACAAAATAGTTGTGGTTTGATGTAGAAAGACGATATAAGACAATTAAAGTAAATAATACGTGCTGCACAGCTAAGTTGTGGTTTGATGTAGAAAGACGATATAAGACAATCAAGACTGGACGCAAGTCTTCACCAGCCAAGTTGTGGTTTGATGTAGAAAGACGATATAAGACAATTGCCGTGAACATGGAGCAGGCGGTTTACAAGTTGTGGTTTGATGTAGAAAGACCGCAAGTTCAACATAGAACTGCAATTTTCTGGTAGATGAGAATAAATAATCTAATACCAGAAAACACCGAGGGGTTTGGGGGCGAGAAGCCCCCATCAGAAGAAAATTCAACTAGCAATGCTAAAAAAACAAAAAGGGAGACCGCTGTCTCCCAAAGATTAATTAATTTTGCATTGCATATGTACAAACAATTAACCTCGGAGCAAAGGTACACAATTTTTATCTTACTCCAAAACGGAACGAAGAAAAAAGACATTGCCAAGGCAATAAATGTCAGTCCATCCACCATTTCACGCGAAATAAAGCGTAATAGTGGACACAATGGGCATTATAATTGGGAAACGGCTCAACGTAATGTTGCATACCCATCTTATGCAACTCCTGTTGCGCCTTTGACGAGGAGAGTTCGATGGTGTACTTGATTTGATCTTCTGTTATACCTTTTGCCATATAAAAAATAAATGATTATCTTATGTGCAAAGATAACCATTTATTTAATATGTACAAAGGACTACTACTTGCCGAATATCTTAATATATAGTGGAATGCCAAATATTGGCGTCAGAAATGTACAAAACACAATGTAGAGCACTTTCATCGTGACAGGATGTCGCGGAGTGAATACTGGCATTAATATCAGTGCAAGCATAAATGACAGCAGTTGAATTATACTTATCAGCATATTACTTTTTATTAAACGTTTGTTCGAGATTCTTTTTTATTCCCTCCCTTACCTCGTCGGTGAAGCCGAAGCGGATGGCGGGGAAGGTGCGGCGATAGAGGATGCCCCAGATGATGCGGTTATACACTGCAATCTTGGAGCGCTTGTACTTGGAGACGCGGTCCTTGCGGCCACGATACATCATGTCGATGAATCGGAGGTAGGGGTAGAACCGGACGTTGATGGTGTAGTCACCCGACGAGGATATGCGCATGTCGTATTGGCGGCGCGAAGCCCACTGGCGCAGTTGGCCGGTGCGGGTGTCAAGCTCGCCGGTTATCACCTTCTCCTGTGCGGCGTAGATTTGCTCCATGCTGCGCTGAAGCGACTGGTGGATGAACTTCTTCTTTATGAGACTGTCTGTAATCATGGGGCAAAGATACGGATTTTTTTTGAAATGACAATGGGGTGGAGGGGATTTTTTGATTCCAGGCAGCAAAACTGCCCGGATTCTGGCTGTTTGGACGACTGATAAGAATTGGCACATTGATGATATAAAGAATAAGGGGTAGGGGGCAACCTTCAGAGTGAACAGTGACGAGTAGAGTCAACAAGTATTAATAAATAAGAAGTTTACTGGTCAACCTGATTAATGAATAAGACGATAAGGTGGTAAAGCTACATAGTTGGAATACAGCTATTTATCATGGTTAATTATGGCACAACTGTGACAAAGGCTGTTGTCACAGTTGTGTCAGTGCTGTTGTCACAGTCTTTCCATGGCTATGGAACAAGTGTGACAATGCCTTTGGAACAAGTGTGACAACAGGCTTGGAACGAGTGTGACAATAGGGCAATTAGTCTCTGATACAATAGGGCAATCAGTCGCCGTTATAATAGTTGCTGTGGTGATAGGAGGGAGCGGTAATTAAGAGAAAATGAGAGCTGTTATTCTAATTAAGAGTGCCAATATGCTAAAAAAGTGGTTTAAAAAGTACTAGTTTTGATGATAAAAAGCCCCTAATTAGTGCGGTGTTTGCCCTATTTTCAAAGTATCTGTCAGCCTACGGAAATTATAATATATTGATAAACAGATAGTTTGTTGGTCGGACTGACAGTGACAGATGTTTTTCAACTTTTATTTTTTTTGTAAAAGGAATAACCTATAGACATTAATAGTATAGAATGCGGTATTATACTAATAATGTTAAATACGATAATATAAAGGGGGAAAAACAACAGAACATTTTGCCAGTAGGAATAAAAGTATTAACTTTGCACCCCAAAATATTAAGCAATAAGTTGATGACAGATACTAAGGTTAGCATATTCAGGAGACCGGCGTGGGTGGCAGGACTCGCACTCACGGCGGCGATATTGTGGGGATGGGCATATCCTCTTATAAAACTCGGGTTTGCGGAGTTTCAGATTACTCCCGACATGACGGGTAGCAAGATGCTCTTTGCGGGCATCCGATTCTGCATATCGGGACTTATCATCCTTTCTGTCGCCCGCGCAACGCATCGGCGGTTTGCCGTTAGCAAGGGGTGCGACTGGTGGTATGTGTTGCTCTTCTCGTTGCTCAACACCACTTTCCACTATGCCTTCTTCTATTTCGGACTGTCGCACAGCGATGGTGCACGGGCCGCGATACTCAATTCAATGGGTGTGTTCACGGTGGTGATATTTGCATGCTTGTTCTTCAAAAGCGACAAGATGACTATGCGCAAGGCATTGGGCTGCATACTCGGTTTTATAGGTATTCTCGCCCTTAATCTTGGGGGAAAGGAGAGTGGGCATTTCACTTGGCTTGGCGACGGAATGATCATCCTGAATGCCCTTTGTTCGGCTTTTGCCTCACTGATGACGAGGGGCTTGGGCAAGCGTGTGGATGTGTTTGTGGGCACGGGATACAGTCTTGCCCTCGGAGGCGCACTTCTTATCCTCCCTGCCCTGTTGATGGGAGGAGTATTGCCGAATGTTACAATCGTGGGATTGCTCATCCTAATGATGCTCATCGCTATTTCCACCATTGGGTTCACTCTCTACAACAAACTCCTGACATGCAATCCCGTGGGCAAGGTGGCAATCTTCAATTCTCTCATTCCCGTGATAGGAGCTGTAAGTTCTTGTCTCTGTCTTTCGGAGCCCTTCTATTGGAAGTATATCATCGCCGGTGCCCTCGCCACTGCAGGTATATATGTCATCAACAAGGGAAAGTGATTATCTGTAGTTTGACTGCATACTTGGTTGTTTGGCATTTTATTTGCTTACACAGACATTGACAGTGGAAGTCATGGTGCCTTCGAGCTCAGCGATAAACTTGTCGATGACTTCCTTCTTGACATGCTGCATCACTACCACATGGGAGAGGTTGCCGCCGAAGCGTTCGTCATAGCTGTTGGCAAGATTGTATTTCGACACTATCTCGTTGGAGGGACGCTTAAAAAACACCGTGTTGCTGTATTTGTTATTCCAGCACGGCCAACCTATACGGGTGAGTTCCGACACGAGGTAGGCTGTATTCTTCATTATTGCCATGGCTTGTTCTGTCCAGCCTTTTATGCCAACGGTCTTAAGCAACCACCAGAATTTCAGTGGTTCGACACCCGAACGCGAACAGTTTATCATGCGCATGTTTGCGTTGAGATATGCAACGTCGAAGGAGTTCTGATTATCATATATCTCTCGCGTGGTGATAAACAGACCGCAGGGACTGTCGATGCCAAAGAACTTGTGTCCGCTGATGGAAATGGACTGATAGTTTGCAACCTTTTGGTTTACGAGATCCTTGTATTCGGTGAAGGGGAGATAGCCTCCAAACAGGGCTGCGTCGATATGTCTATATACTTCCATCTCTGGATATTTGTCGAGTATCTTGTTGAGCTCTGTCTGGTCGTCGATGGCTCCCTTGAAGGTGGACCCCATGGCATAGATCATAAGACACGGACGTGTGGGATCGAGCACTTTCTCAAACTCTTCGGGAATCATCTGCCCGTTCTCGTTGCTCTTTACCATGCACACATCGAGATTCTACAGGTCGCAAAGGCGGTAGTTGCTGTAGTGGGCCTCGTCAGAAACGTATGCTATAGGCATCTTGCCTGTCTTGTTCTTCAGATAGTTCACGCCGAAATACAAGCCGTGGTTGTTGCCGTCGGTGCCGCTCATGGTGACCAGTCCCCAGAGATTATCAAGGTCGAAGCCATACAAAGGGGCAAAACTCTCTATAACCTCACGTTCAAACTTCAGTGAAGACAATGTTGATGGATTTCCAAACGGGTCGCCGGCATTGTTGATAAGGATATTCTCCATCTTGTTTTGGGTGTACCAGTCATAGAAGCTGTCGAGCTTGCTGTCGTAGTTGCCAGAATATCCCAATGCATTAGGCCGTTCTACCTTGCATTGTTTTACCCACTCGTCGAGCTCAGGAAATCCCGAGGACACAGCATTTTCACTTTGTGCAAAGATGTTGATGCCGGAACAGAACAGCATCAACATCATAGTCGTAATTGTCGTCGTAATACGATTTTTCATTATTGTTTAATTAAATTGTGAATCTTATTTAGCGTTGCTGAATTCCATGAGGCATCTCCTGGTCTTTTATAAAGAATAAAGTTATTTTATACTTGCGCAAAGATAAGATTATTTTTTTGATTTAGATTATTACAATGTGAAATAAATTATTAACAAACTGCAATATTAATCATTATTAACTATATGAATACCATGTTTGGCTCTATTTTGTATTCGAAAATAAAATTGCTCTTGAAATCTTCACTCAAGAAATTCATAGAACAGCTTGATGAATACATCTCAACAAAAGCCTTGAGTGACGGTTTACATACGGTAGTATATTTTGCAGACAAATCACATACAGGTAAGACCCCGTCTGCATATAGGAATGAAAGATGAGGTTCTTCAAACTTGCGTATTGTTGACATATTTTAGGATATTATACTTGCGTATTCCATAATAAATTCGTATTTTTGCAGCGTGAAAAGTGTTTGTTTGATATAATGCAGATAATATGAGTGGATTCAAGTACCCTGTAGATACCGACCAGTTTCAGATAATTCGTGAAGATGGCAAGGTGTATGTTGACAAGACCAGCATGATGTATAGCCTTGTCAGCAAGTATCAGTATGTCTTTCTTGCCCGTCCCCGTCGTTTCGGAAAGTCGTTGTTGTGCAACACTTTCAAGGCTTATTTCCAAGGCAAGAAAGAACTGTTCGAGGGGCTGAAGGTTATGGACTTGGAGAAGGAATGGAAGACATATCCCGTGCTGCATTTCACAATGAGCGGACTGAAGAATCTTAAGGTGAGCGAGGCGAAATCAAAATTGGAAAACTTTATTGCCGACTACGAAAGACTTTATGGGCGTAATACGGAGGAGGAAACTCCAGGAGCCCGCTTCCGTGGATTGATTCATAGGGCTTGTGAAAAGACAGGCGAGCGTGTCGTAGTCATACTCGATGAATACGACGCTCCCGTTATGCGATTGCTCTATGACCCTGAGCAACTTGAAGAAATGCGCATGATGCTACGTGAGTTCTATCAGGTGCTGAAGGATGAGGGCGCATATCTCAAGTTTGTTTTTATCACAGGAGTGACGAAGTTTTCACAGATGAGCATATTCTCGGAGCTTAACAACCTGAAACAAGTTTCGATGTTTGACGAATATTCTGGTCTGTGTGGAATAACCCAGGAAGAACTCGACTCCGTCTTGCGTCCTTGTGTGGAGGAATATGCCGAAGGTCTTGGCATTAGCGTTGACGAGGCATACGCCGTGCTCAAAAAGAACTATGACGGTTATCATTTCTCAGAGAACAGTCAGGATGTATATGCCCCATATAGTCTTTTGAATGCGCTCAACGACAGGGCTACAAGACACTACTGGTTTGAGTCGGGCACATCGGCATCGCTCATTGAGCATCTCAAACATTTCCCCGGTTTCAACCCTCTCGACTTCGACGGAGTGGAGTTGTCGTTGGAAGATTTCAATGTGCCATGCGAAAGCGCTTCAACTCCTGTTCCAATGCTTTATCAGAGTGGCTATCTTACCATAGATTATTATAATAAGGAGGACGATGTATATGTACTTCACTTCCCCAACTACGAGGTGCGCCAAGGCATAGTATATAGCTTGACAAACTATCTGATGGATATATCTGACTGGGACAGAAATGCCACCATTCTTGCCATGGCTCGCGCCCTAAAACGTGGCGACCTGTCATCGGCACTTACCGAACTCCGCTCCTACATAGCCACCTTGCCCTACGACATCATAACTCGCAAGGAATGGATGGCGAAGAAGAAAAAGGAGGCATTTTATAAGTTGCTGATGTACATTGTGTTCTCTTTGCTCAACAGCAAGGTGGATACTGAGGTGAAGAGTGTTCTCGGTCGTGCCGATGTGGTCATCAAGACCAAGAACGACATCTATGTCCTCGAACTGAAAGTCGATGACACCGTAGATAACGCCTTGTCTCAGATAGACTCCAAGGGCTATGCCATTCCCTATGAAGCCGACGGACGCACAATAACAAAATGCGGAGTGGCTATTTCATCAGAGGCACGAAACATTGTGCATTGGCGTGCGGTGGATAATGATGGCAAGGTCATAAATGAGCAGAAATTTTGATGTGTTTTGCCTCACCGTTTTCCACACCTCCCAATGCTCTTGTGATGCAAGCGTTCTTCCTCTACTATTTCACTTATAAGGCCTGGAGATCGTGTTCCGTGGTCACGGTTCCTTTTGGGCTTTGATAACAAAAAATGGCTAATGGTAATTATTACCACAATTCAGGTATAGCTTCTTTGTTCCGTTTGTTGTAATTTTGCACCCGAAAACTTATTCACTAAGTGATTATGAAAAAGAAAGTATTTTTATTAATAGTAATTTCGATGGCAATGGCACTTATAACCAATGCGTCGGCACAAGATGTGCAGGACAAAAGAACAGAAGAAAAATGGGACAAGGTTTTCCCGTTGATCGAGACAGTCAATCACCGGAAGGTGGAGTTCAAGAATCAATACGGCATCACACTTGTGGGAGATTTATATACCCCCAAAAATGGAAGCAACAGGATGGGGCTTGCGGTGTGCGGACCTTTTGGTGCATCAAAGGAACAGTCGAGTGGACTCTATGCCATGAAGATGGCGGAACGAGGATTTGTCACTTGTGCTTTCGACCCTTCTTTTACAGGGGAAAGCGGCGGTGAACCTCGACGCACTTCCTCACCTGACATCAATACCGAGGATTTTCTGGCGGCGGTGGATTTTCTTGCCTGCCTTACCGATGTGGATGAGGAGAAGATAGGCATCATCGGTATTTGCGGATGGGGTGGCATTGCTCTGAATGCGGCTGCCGTTGACCCTCGCATCAAAGTCACGGTGGCGAGCACTATGTACGATATGTGCCGAGTGAACGGCAACGGCTATTTTGATGAGAACGACAGTGAGGAAGCTCGTTATACCGCTCGCAAGGCGATGGCTGCCGAACGCACCAAGGCTGCACGGATGGGCAAGTTGACGCAAGCAGGAGGTGTGGTAGATCCGTTGCCTGCCGATGCCCCGCAGTTTGTCAAGGACTATTATGATTACTATAAGACGAGTCGTGGTTATCATCCTCGTTCGGGCAACAGCAACGACGGTTGGCACACCTTTGGTTGTCAGGCATATTCCAATGCGCGTTTCCTTTATTATATCAATGAGATACGTTCGGCGGTGCTCATCATGCATGGCGAGAAAGCTCATTCCCGTTACTTCGGCGAGGCTGCTTACAAGTATATGGTAGAGGGTAAGGCCACTGGATATGATGCAGTCCGCAAGCCAAATCCTGTGCCAGGGAACAAGGAGTTGCTCATCATCCCCGATGCCAGCCATTGCGACCTCTACGATGGAGGTTATACCGAACTGGAAGGCAAAGGCAAGGCAAAAAACATGATACCGTGGGATAAGCTAGTTGATTTCATCAAAAAGAACATGAAATGAGTACAATATTTTTTCGCATTAGCAAAAAATGAAAAAGGTTATAGTTATTTCCACCAGTCTTCGTATGTGAGTACCTTTGCACTCGAATTTAAAACAAAAAACAATGTATATAGAAAAGATACAGTCGCCAGCCGACTTGAAACAGCTGGATTTGGAGGCATTGAAAGTTGTGGCAGAAGAGACACGTACTGCCGTATTGAACCGTGTTAGTAAGCATGGTGGACATGTAGGACCTAACCTGGGTTTCGTGGAGGCAACGGTGGCTCTGCATTATGTATTCAACGCACCAGAGGACAAGTTTGTGTTTGACGTTTCACACCAATGCTATCCTCACAAGGTGCTTACTGGTCGTGCATCGGGTTTCCTGGGCGACGTGGACGACATGAACGCCATCAGTGGGTATTCTTCGCCAGCCGAAAGTCCTGTGTATGACAACTTTGAAGTGGGTCATACTTCCACATCCGTAAGTCTGGCTACAGGCTTGCAGAAGGCCCGCGACATCAAGGGAACCAGTGAGAACATCATTGCCATCATAGGTGACGGTTCGCTCTCAGGCGGCGAGGCTTTTGAGGGGCTTGATGAGGCATCGGAATTGGGCACAGGCATCATCATCGTGGTGAATGACAACGAGATGTCAATTGCAGAGAATCATGGTGGCATCTACAAGAACCTTCGTGCCCTTAGGGAAAGCAATGGCGAATGCCAGCACAACTGGTTCAAGGCGTGGGGATTTGAATACAAATATCTGGAAGAAGGCAATGACCTGCAGAAACTGATCGAGGTGTTCCAATCGGTCAAGGATACAGACAAGCCAACGGTCGTCCACATTCATACGGAGAAGGGACATGGTTTCCAACCTGCTGTCGATAATAAGGAAGCATGGCATTGGGGTGCGCCATTCAACGTAGAAGATGGTTCAAGAAGTTCAAATAGTGCTAATAGTGCAGAGAGCTATGAAGAACTCTACAGCAACTGGATGCTCCGTGAGATGAAGAACGATCCTACACTCATCGCAGTCACAGCAGGAACTCCTGCAGCCGCAGGCTTTTCTCCAGACAAGCGTAAAGAGGCAGGCAAGCAACACATCGACATGGGCATTGCCGAGGAACAGGCTTGCGCCATGGCAAGCGGTATGGCAAAGGGTGGTCTTCGTCCCGTCTGGACGGTTTACAGCACCTTCATCCAGCGCACATACGACCAGATAGCGCAAGACCTTTGCATCAACTCCAATCCTGCTGTAATCAATGTGGTTTGGGGAGGTGCAGGTACGATGAATGACATCACCCACATCTGTCTGTTCGATATACCTATGCTGTGCAGTATTCCAGGACTTATCTATCTTGCCCCGACCACCTGTGAGGAATACTTTGCCATGCTTCGCTGGGCCATCATTCAGGACAAGAAACCTATCGCCATCCGCGTCCCAAGCAATGGCGTAGTTCACACTACCGAAACGGTTGATACGGAGTATTGTTATGAGTCACGCTATAAAGTGATGCATAAAGGTTCTGAAGTGGCAATCATTGCTGCCGGATCATTCTATCAGAAGGGTGAGAATGTGGCTCGTCTGCTGTCAGAGCAAGGCATCGATGCCACGCTCATCAACCCTCGTTACCTGAATGCAGTAGATGCCGGCACACTGGAGGATCTCAAGGCAAGCCACAGGCTTGTTGTGACTCTCGAAGACGGCTCGAAGGATGGCGGATTCGGTGAACGCATCGCCTCTTATTACAGCACATCCGACATGAAAGTGCTGGTTGGTGGCATCAAGAAAGATCTCTACGACCGCTTCGACCTGCAACAATTACTCAGCGACAATCGTCTGCTGGATGAGCAAATCGTAGAGGATGTTTTAAAGATTATCCGATAAAAAGTAATGCAAGAAGAGTGAATGGTAATGGTTATATAAATTTTAGCATAAGCAAAAGATGAAAAAGGTAATAGTTATTTCCACCAGCCTTCGTGCTGGGTCGAACAGCGATATGCTCGCTGACAAGTTTGCTGAAGGTGCCAAGGCATCGGGCAATGAGGTAGAGAAGATTTCCCTTCGTGGAAAGGAAATCAAGTTTTGTGTGGGTTGTCTGAGTTGTCAGAAAACGGGTGCATGTGTGTTCAAGGACGATGTGCCTGACATTATGGCGAAGGTGCTGAATGCCGATGTGGTCTGCTGGGCAACACCTATATATTATTATGAGATGAGCGGACAGATGAAGACTCTCATCGACCGCATGAATGCCATGTACCCGAAGGACTACCGTTTCCGCGACATTTATCTGCTCACCACAGCTGCCGAAGCCGAGGAGGATACTCCCCGACGTGCCGAGATTGGTCTGACTGGTTGGATTGACTGCTATGGTAAGTCTTCACTCAAAGGTCATCTCTTCTGCGGGGGTGTAAACGATGCGAGAGACATTGAAGGCAACAACAAGTTGCAGGAGGCTTACGAAATGGGTAAAGGGGTTTAATTGAGAAAATAATGGTATTTTTAATGTACATTATGAAACATCTGAAAATATTTCTATTGGCCGTGCTGACAGTATTTGCGGCATCGGCTTGTTCACAAAACAAAGTAAAAAAGACAATGGAAAAGAAAAAAGTATTGGTAGTGTATTTTTCGGCAACGGGAACAACAAGGCAGGTGGCAAAGCAAATTGCAAAAAACGCTGATGCAGACATCTGTGAGATAGCTCCGGCGAAGCCATATTCCAATGCCGACCTCGATTGGACAAACAAACAGTCGCGTAGTTCGTTAGAGATGAATAATCCTATGGCTCGACCAGAAATAAAAGCCGTTTCGGTGGATGTGAGTAAGTATGACTACATCTTCCTGGGTTATCCTATATGGTGGGACCTCGCACCAAGAACAGTAAACACATTCATTGAAACAGCAGACTTGGCAGGCAAGACTGTGATTCCTTTTGCAACGTCTGGTAGCAGTACCATCGCCAACAGCGTTGCCGTACTGAAAAAGTCTTATCCAAAAATCAAGTGGCAGACAGGTAAACTGCTGAATCATGTCAGTGAGAAAGAGATGGAAACTTGGGTTTCAGAAACAATAAAATAATATGGAAGAGATTTTTATCAATACCATACAAGACTTCAACGACTATCAGGGGGTGGAGACGTTTCATCCCCTGGTGAGCGTAGTGCATGTGGAGAACACAGAACACATCAAGGAATGTATGATGCACTATGGACTTTATGCCATCTATCTCAAGGAGAACAAGGGATGCAAGCTCTCTTACGGCCGCACGCCCTACGACTTTGACGAGATGACTGTGACCAGCTTTGCCCCGGGGCAGGTGGTGAAGGTAGAGCCAAACCCCGATGTGCCTTTTGCCAAGTTCACAGCCTTGGTGTTTCATCCCGACCTTCTTAATCGCACTGCCTTAGGCAGGCAGATAAGCCGTTACGAGTTCTTCGGCTATGCCAGCACCGAGGCTTTGCATCTCTCCGCACAGGAAGTGGAAGTCTTTAGGGGTGTGCTCACCATGATAGAGCAGGAACTGCACCGAGCCATCGACAAGCATACCCGCGAACTTATTGTTTCCAACATTGAACTGTTGCTGAACTATTGTCTCCGCTTCTACGACCGCCAGTTCATCACCCGCGAGGAGATAAATCATTCAGTGGTAAAGAAATTTATAGAACTACTTGACGATTATATCTCCACAAAAGCCCTGCGTGATGGGTTGCCTACTGTAGCTTATTTTGCAGACAAATGCTGTTTGTCGAGCGGATATTTCGGTAATCTGGTGCGCGTGGAAACCGGCAGTACCGCCAAGGACATCATCTCTGACCACCTTCTCGCCCATGCCAAACAGTTGCTGAACGACGAGGCGCTGACCGTCACAATGATCAGCCAGCATCTCGGCTTCGAATATCCCCAACATTTCGTCCGTTTCTTCAAGTCACACACCGGCAAGACCCCTTCCGCATACAGGAAGGCCCTTATCTGAGCTTGTCTAATGCCTGCTACCTCCAATAATCTTTGCCGCCTCATCTTTCTCACTTTGGAATGAGAGTTGGTCGAATATGATGTAGGCACGATGTGGATCGACAATGCGTGGTGCCATGAGTCTGAGTGCCGCTAGTTTCTTGTCGCCAAACGAGAATATACTCATCATTGTCGCACACTGCTCACAGGAATAAAATGCCCCAAGACTGGCCACCTCGATGAGATCCAGCTTGCGGTCGTCGAAACTGGTGTTTTTCACCTTATTATATAATATGGCGAACTTATCGTCGCTGAGACGAAGTTCCACCATCGCACTTGGGTCATGCATACGTCTATGCCGCTGAGCCTGAACGTCAACTGCTCCCAATGTCATACAAGAGAGCAACAGAAAAACAAACAGATTCCTTCTCATAATAATTGTCATTTTTTGTTTTTCTGCAAAGGTAATGCCTTTTGGCATATTATGCAAGGGAATTTCCCTACAAGATAATAGGAGAACCCCTATTATAGCAGCCCTAAGAATTTACCCAAAATTACCATAGAACGGACGAGGTTTGGCTATGAAAAGACCTTCACGCAATGGCAGTTCGAGAGGGGATATGCTGAATCCATCTGCAAGCCAGCCTGCATCATATTCGAATGCACATAGTCTGTTGTCGGGAGTGAGCGACAAGCGTCCCACTGTCCTCGATTGATATTTCACTGTCAGTCTCTCTGTTTTCATATCCTATGTGCCTTTTTCTTTCCCGTGTTCTTGCGTATCTGCAACAGTTCGTCCATAGTGGAGTATTTGGGTTGACCAAAAATATGTCTCAGTTCAGAAGTGTAGCCCAATGCCATGGCAATGCCTATAAGGTTTTTCAGCGAGATAAGTCCCTTCTGCTCAAACCTTACTATATTGCTTACAGCCACACCTGATTTCTCCGCCATCTCCTCGCGAGTGATGTTTTTCTCAATCCTGCGCTTGCGGAAGTCGTCGGCAATCCCCTTTGCTATATCATCGGGATTGTCAAGCATATAGTTTTCCAAAACTGATAACATATTGTCCATATCGTCTGTTGTTTATAAGAAACAAATAAAATATTATCAGTTGCAAAATTACCGCTTTATTTCAATATGTCCAAGAAAAGACTTTTATTTCTTTCAAATATTAAAGTTTTTTAATAGTACGTTAGGGGGCGATGGCATATAATCTGTATCGATCTTATAATTGTATCATAGATAATTTCTTCTCTAATTTTTGGCAGTATCGTTTTTTTCGTATTTTTGTAGCGTGAAAAGTGTTTGTTTGATAAAATGCAGATAATATGAGCAGATTCAGATACCCTGTGGATACCGACCAGTTTGCATTAATTCGCGAAAAGGATTTGGTGTATGTTGACAAGACAGACTTGATGTTTGACCTTGTCAATAGGTATAATTATGTCTTTCTTGCCCGTCCCCGCCGTTTCGGGAAGTCGATGTTGTGCAACACCTTCAAGGCTTATTTCCAAGGCAAGAAAGAACTGTTTGAGGGATTGAAAATCATGGACTTGGAAAAGGAGTGGAAGAAATATCCTGTACTGTATTTTAAATTTTCTCAGATGAGCATTTTCTCGGAACTGAACAACCTGAATCAGATATCCATGATAGACGAATATTCAGGATTGTGCGGCATTACCCAAGAGGAACTCGACACAGTCTTGCGTCCTTGTGTCGAGGAATATGCATCCAACCTTGAGATGACAACCGACGAGGCATACGCCTTGCTGAAAGAGAAATATGATGGCTATCACTTCGCAAGAAAGAGTCAGGATATATATGCTCCTTTCAGTCTTATGCGCGCCCTCAACAACAATACGACAGACAACTACTGGTTTGAGTCGGGCACATCGGCATCGCTCATTGAGCATCTCAAACATTTCCCAGGCTTCAACCCTCTCGACTTCGATGGCGTAGAGTTGTCGTTGGAGGCTTTTAATGTGCCATGTGAAAACGCTTCGACACCTGTTCCTATGCTTTATCAGAGTGGCTACCTTACCATAGATTATTATAATAAGGAGGACGATGTATATGTACTTCATTTCCCCAACTACGAAGTGCGCCAAGGCATGGTGTATAGCTTGACAAACAATCCAAGACCAAGGACAACATTTATGTCCTCGAACTGAAGGTCGATGACACCGTAGATAATGCCTTGGCCCAGATAGACTCCAAGGGCTATGCCATTCCCTACGAAGTCGACGGACGCACATTGACCAAATGCGGAGTGACTATTTCGTCAGAGGCACGAAATATCACGCATTGGCGTGCAGTGGATAATGATGGCATGGTCATCGACGAGCAGAAGTTCTGACTCAAATGCGTAGTCAAGGCAGCAAGGTGACTGAGGCGACATGGGATATGACCTTGTTTGTTTTGTTTGTCCTGTTGTTGCATGTATTGAATAGAGTGAATGGATTGTTCCACTCAGGGTATCTATATTATATAATTCAGACTATTATAAATTAATGTGAAGCCTCTGTCTGTTTTACGTTCCCCACTGCGGTATGTATATTCCGCAGTGGGGAACATACATTCCGCAGTGGGGAACGTATATTCCGCAATGCGGAACATAGAATAAAAGCCTGTTATGACAAAATTACAATAGCTTTAGTGAGTACCTTACCACAACTGTTATCATACATTCACTACAACTATCCACATACCATAACAATACTTATTCTTTCGCGCGCACGCGAGCGCACGCTTTCTATAAATTTTCAATTTCTTCTATCACTTCTATCACTAATGGGTTTAAATGCTACATTATCAGATGTTTAAGTAGTGATAGAAGGTGTGATAGAAGTGATAGAACAAAGGTGTTTTAACTCAAAAATACGATGATTTAACATATTTTTAGTCATAATTTCTCCTCATTTAACCACTTAATAGCACTATTTCCAGCTGTAATCCATGAATTACAGCTGGAAGCTAAGGAAGCTTTACCCTCAAATGGAGCAACCTGCAGGT
>SAMEA3663103__coassemble_508_pt1 | contig 17365 bp, 13 predicted proteins | sample SAMEA3663103__metabat2_low_PE_014 | metagenome-assembled genome bin SAMEA3663103 (sample SAMEA3663103) | pig gut metagenome | biome: pig gut; feature: pig-associated habitat; material: faeces | place: France | collected 2012 | reverse complement strand
AGTGCAATGTGCTTGATACCCTCAAAGAGTATAACCAAAAGTTGGGAATATAAAAATACGAAAGTCATGAGAAAGAATTTTAAAGATATCAATATTTACGCCGGCATCAAGAACGAGAATGGTGCCGAGTGGCAAAAGGCTAACGGTATCGCTCCCAACTGGAAAACTCCCGAGCATATCGAAGTAAAGCCCGTATATACAAAAGAAGACCTCGAAGGCATGGAACACCTCGACTTCGCAGCAGGTATTCCTCCCTTCCTCCGCGGTCCGTATTCAATGATGTACCCGTTCCGCCCGTGGACAATCCGTCAGTATGCCGGATTCTCTACCGCCGAGGAGTCAAACGCGTTCTATCGCCGTAACCTCGCTTCCGGACAGAAGGGTCTGTCAGTGGCATTCGACCTCCCCACCCATCGTGGCTACGACCCCGACAACGAGCGTGTGGTAGGTGACGTCGGTAAGGCTGGTGTGTCTATCTGTAACGAGGAGAACATGAAGGTGCTCTTCGACGGTATTCCACTCAACAAGATGTCGGTGTCAATGACAATGAACGGTGCCGTTCTTCCTATCCTTGCCTTCTATATCGTGGCAGGACTGGAGCAGGGCGCAAAGCTCGAGGAGATGGCTGGTACTATCCAGAACGATATCCTCAAGGAGTTCATGGTGCGCAACACCTATATCTATCCGCCCGCATTCTCAATGAAGATTATCGCCGACATCTTCGAATATACTTCGCAGAACATGCCTAAGTTCAACTCAATCTCTATCTCCGGCTATCACATGCAGGAGGCTGGTGCTACAGCAGACATCGAGTTGGCTTACACACTTGCCGACGGTATGGAGTATCTGCGCGCCGGTGTTAATGCCGGTATCGACGTGGATGCCTTCGCTCCCCGTCTGTCATTCTTCTGGGCTATCGGTGTAAACCACTTCATGGAGATTGCCAAGATGCGTGCCGGACGTCTGTTGTGGGCAAAGATTGTGAAGAGCTTCGGTGCCAAGAACCCGAAGTCGCTCGCTCTGCGTACACACTCACAGACATCAGGATGGTCGCTCACCGAGCAGGATCCATTCAACAACGTGGGTCGTACTTGTATCGAGGCTATGGCAGCTGTGTTGGGACATACCCAGTCACTCCACACCAACGCCCTCGACGAGGCTATCGCCCTGCCCACCGACTTCTCTGCACGTATTGCACGTAACACTCAGATCTATATCCAGAACGAGACCAAGGTGTGCAAGCACATCGACCCATGGGCTGGTTCATATTATGTGGAAACTCTCACCAACGAACTCGTTCACAAGGCTTGGGAGCATATCCAGGAAATCGAGAAACTTGGCGGTATGGCCAAGGCTATCGAGACCGGTGTGCCCAAGATGCGTATCGAGGAGGCTGCAGCCCGCACACAGGCACGTATCGACTCAGGTGTTCAGACCATCGTCGGTACCAACAAGTATCGCCTCGACCATGAGGATCCTATCGACATCCTCGAGGTAGATAACACAGCAGTGCGCAAGCAGCAGGAAGAAAGTCTTGCCAAGGTGCGTGCGGCACGCGACGAGGAGGCTTGCAAGGCAGCTCTTGCAAAGCTCACCGAAATCGTGCGCACTGGCGAGGGCAACCTGTTGGCTCAGGCTGTAGAGTGCGCCAAGTTGCGTTGTACATTGGGAGAAATCAGTGACGCATGCGAGGAGATCGTAGGACGTTACAAGGCAGTAATCAGAACTATTTCAGGCGTGTATTCATCAGAAAGTAAGAACGACAGCGACTTCGATTTGGCTTGCAAGCTCACTGAGGAGTTCGCAGAGAAGGAAGGACGTCGTCCGCGTATCTTCGTTGCCAAGATGGGTCAGGACGGTCACGACCGTGGTGCAAAGGTAGTGGCAACAGGTTATGCCGACTGCGGATTTGACGTGGATATGGGACCTCTGTTCCAGACTCCCGCCGAGGCTGCACGCGAGGCTGTGGAGAACGACGTTCACATTGTGGGTGTCAGCTCTCTTGCCGCTGGTCACAAGACTCTCGTTCCGCAGCTCATCGACGAGTTGAAGAAGTTGGGTCGCGAGGACATCATGGTAATCGCCGGTGGTGTTATCCCCGCACAGGACTACGACTTCCTCTATCAGGCTGGCGTTGCCGCCATCTTCGGTCCTGGTACATCAGTTGCCAAGGCTGCCGTAGAGATGATGAACATCCTCTTGGATAAGTAATTCATATTATTTAAACACAGAGTCACGGAGATACAGAGTTTTTTATGACTTAAGATAACTTATTAATAAAAACTCTGTGATTCTGTGTCTCTGTGTTTTTTATCAAAAACAAACGCAAATGAATATTTCGGAATCGCGCAGCAGTATGCTGCATGGAGTGCTGCTCATGGTGCTGTTTTCGTGTGCAGCCTTTTATATCGGCGAGATGGAGTGGGTGAGGGCAATGTCATTCAGTCCGATGATTGTCGGTATTATTCTTGGTATGCTCTATGCCAATAGTCTCCGTAACAATCTTCCCGAGACGTGGGTGCCAGGCATACAGTTCTGCTCCAAGCGAGTGCTGCGTTTTGGTATAATCCTTTATGGATTCAGATTGACCTTTCAGGATATAACAGCTGTTGGACTTCCTGCCATCATCATCGACGCCATTGTCGTGGTGGGCACTATTTTGTTAGGTGTCTTTGTTGGCAAGTTGTTGAAGATGGATCGCGGCATAGCCCTTCTCACTTCAGTAGGTTCTGCCATCTGTGGTGCGGCAGCTGTGTTGGGTGCCGAGTCGGCATTGCGTGTCAAGCCATATAAGACGGCAGTGTCGGTAGCTACGGTAGTTATCTTCGGCACTACGGCAATGTTCCTCTATCCCGCTCTCTATCGCGCCGGTGTGTTCGATCTCGACCCTCAGGCGATGGGTATCTTTGCAGGAAGCACCGTTCATGAGGTGGCTCACGTTGTGGGAGCCGGCAATGCCATGGGTCCCGAGGTAAGCAGTTGTGCCATCATCGTCAAGATGATTCGCGTGATGATGCTCGTGCCCGTATTGCTCTATCTCACGTGGGATGTTGCCCGTCAGATGCGCAGCAATCCCTCTATGGCTGCCGAGGGCGGAAAGGGCAAGATCAATATCCCATGGTTTGCCATTCTCTTCCTCGTAGTCATCTGCTTCAACAGTTTCGACCTTCTGCCAAAGTCTCTCGTTGATTTCATCAACACCTTCGACACCTTCCTCCTCACCATGGCGATGACTGCCTTGGGAGCCGAGACCAGTATCGAGAAGTTTAAGAAGGCAGGAGCCAAACCGTTTATCCTTGCCGCAGTCCTCTTCGTATGGCTCATCGGCGGAGGTTATGTTATGGCAAAGTATTTAGTACCGGTTATTTATTAATATTAAACACAGAGTTACAGAGTCACAGAGTTTTCTCTGTATCTTCGAATAACTTAAAAGATTATCTCCGTGCCTCCGTGCCTCTGTGTTTATAAAAACAAAACATCATGGAAATCCTTTTGTCTCTTATTCCTATTGCATTGCTTATACTGCTGATGGCAGTGTTCAAGCAGCCAGGCGACCGTAGCAGTCTCATCACCCTTGTTGTTACTGCAGTGATCGCAGTCTTTGGTTTTGGCATGTCGTTCCACGATATGTCGTTCTCCTTCCTCTATGGAGCCACCAAGGCAATATCGCCTATCCTCGTCATCATCCTGATGGCAATATTCAGTTATAACACCCTCCTGCTCACTGGCAAGATGGAGGTTATCAAGCGCCAGTTCTCGATGATTTCCACCGATCGCAGCATCCAGGTGTTGCTCATGACATGGGGCTTCGGTGGCATCCTTGAGGCAATGGCAGGTTTCGGTACCGCAGTGGCTATCCCGGCAGCAATCCTCATCAGTCTCGGTTACAAACCGATTTTCTCGGCTGTCGTTTGCCTTATCGCCAACAGTGTGGCAACAACCTTCGGTGCCATTGGTACTCCAGTCATCGTGCTTGCCAACGAGACTGGTCTCGACGTGAATACCCTTGCTGCGAATATCGTGCTGCAGTTGGCACCGCTGATGTTCGTCATACCCTTTATTATTGTATATATGGCAGACAGCCGTAAGGAGGCTCTGCTCAAGAATATCATCCTCTCGCTTGTAGTGGGAGCAGTGTCATTAGGCAGCCAGTATGCCGCCGCCCTTTATATGGGAGCCGAGTCGCCGGCTATCATCGGTAGTTTGCTTTCGATTGTCGTCATTGTCATTGCCGCACGCTTTGTCAAGGGCGAGAAAGTAGAGGAGACGGCCGACCAACCTAAGTCGAGTGTTGGTGAACTGCTCAATGCATGGAGCGTATATCTGCTCATTCTCCTCTTGGTGATTGTCACTAGTCCTCTGTTCCCCTCACTTCGTGCCACACTCAGCAGTGCCCTTGTCACAACAATCCATTTCCCCGTGGATAGCATCAGCGACTATAAGATTTCGTGGCTCACCCATGCCGGAGTATTGCTCTTCGTTGGCACATTCATCGGCGGACTCATCCAGGGAGCATCCGTGAGCGGTATCTTCAAGACTTTGTGGAAGACCGTTAAGGGACTCAAGGCAACATTGATAACAGTCATCTGTCTTGTAGGCTTCTCCACCGTGATGGATTATGCTGGAATGATAACAGTGATTGCCGGCGGACTTGCTGCCGCCACAGGTTCGCTCTATCCGTTGTTCGCCCCGTTGGTGGGAGGCATTGGCACCTTCATCACCGGTAGCGACACATCCGCCAACATCCTTTTCGGCAAGATGCAATCCACAGTGGCAGGACATATCAATGTCTCTCCCGAATGGCTTGCAGCCAGCAACTCCGTAGGAGCCACGGGTGGCAAGATTATCTCTCCGCAGAGCATTGCCATAGCCACCTCAGCCTGCTCGCTTCAGGGCAAGGAGGGTGAGATACTCAAGAAGTCGATGCCATGGGCAATCCTCTACATTGTCATCTCCGGATTGATGGTATATTTCCTTGTATAGTGATTTTGTTAACTTGACACAAAGAATAATGCGTTAAACCACTACGGTAACTCCTTTTTTTAGGGGTTACCGTAGTGGTTTAACGCATTTTTGGTTATTTATTATTATTATCAGTGTAGTTTAATTATTTATGTAGACTACTTATCGTCTTATTCATAAAACAGGTTGACAAGTAAATTAATTATTTATAATATTCGTTGACTCTACTTGTCATTGTTCACTCTGAAGGTTGACCACTTTATAAAGATAGTACACTTCATACATTAATTGCTCACGTTCTGAACAATTTTGAATATCAAAAAACCATTCTTTATATTTCCTCTTTTCTTAAAATTTTGGAGTCAACCGATTCTAAAAAAAAGACTGTAGCCGTTCTGTGTTCAATGACCATATTACTGTTAAATTCGTGTTAAAACTATTTCAAACATATATAATTCCGATTATTTTCTTTATCTTTGCAATATAATAGATGTTAAGTTGCACCGAGTCTTCGGGCATCCGTCACCTAAGTATAATGAACACACAGCCGGATGTGGACATTAGACGAGGCAACAAGCCTCAATGCTTTGGCCTTACCGCCACAGCCCTCCCCGAAGCCAATAGCTCACAAACAGGGGTGTCGGTAAGGAATGCCCAATCGGAAACCAAGCAATGGTATGTCTTGAGAGTATCATACGGCAGAGCAGAAAAAGCCAATGATTTGTTGTCAGCAAAAGGATTGGAAACATACCTCCCTCTTCATACTATATATAAAGAAGTGAACGGCAAGCGCAAGAAACAACGTGTCCCAATGCTCCCCAATTTCCTTTTTGTTCGTACAACCCTATCTATACTCGAATCCCAATTAAAGTCATCTCCCGATTTCCGCTTCATCTCCTTCTACTATGATCACTTCAACAAGAAGTCAGATGGCAAGAATCCACCTCTCATCGTCCCTACCGAATCTATGGACAACTTCATCAAGTTGACAAGTATAGACGATGAGCATATTCTACTCATTGATGAGGTAAACGGAACATACAAGCAAGGCGGCATTGTACGCATAATAGAAGGTCCATTCAAGGGCATTGAAGGAAGAGTGACGAAGATAACTGGTCAGAAGCGAGTAATCGTAGAATTGCCAGGGCTTTGCAGTGTGGCTACGGCGTATATTCCCAAAGGGTTTATAATATCTTTATGTTAATCGAATTATTCAGCTTGTTACGAACATAGGTTTCATAAAAGCAGTTTACCTTTGCACTAAAAATGCTAATAATATGGCAAATATCTGTAGTTTTGAGGAGATAATCGAATCTTTCAATGATTCTCTATCCACAATATTGACTGGTTTCCAGTGTATTGACCAATTGGCAGGAGGCTTACATTCCGGTTCTGTTATAACGATTGGAGCACGCACAGGAATGGGTAAAACATCTTTTGCACTTTCTTTATCGACCAATTTGGCGATAAAGAACAAAATACCTTGTCTATATCTTAGTACTGCACATTCCTCAATAATGCTTGCCAGCAGACTAAGAATAATGATAGGGAATGAAGTGGGCAAAACGCGATTATATATTGATGACACCATAGATATGGATTTTGCTATGATTGAGCAAAGCATATCAGATGCAAAAGATAAATATGACATAAACGTTGTAATTATCGATACTCTACAATGCTTGCGATTTACAGTTGCTGACGGGACAAGTCGTCAAACTCATATTGCAGAAAGTATGTTGTCCTTGAAATCATTGGCGAGACGTCTGAATATATGTATAGTAGTGATGTCAGAGCTTAACCGTAATATTGACAAAAGGGATGGTTTAGATGGCAAGTTTCCTCAGCTCTCAGATTTGCGTGATTCAGGCTCAATCGAAATAGTATCGGATGTTGTAATGTTTATCCACCGTTATGACTATTATAATGTATTTGTTGATGAGATTGGTAATGATTTGAGAGGAAAGGCTGAAATCATTGTTGCCAAGAATACATATGGCAAGACTGGCAAATGTGAGATGGTATTCGAATGTAATCAGGTATGTTTTATGGAACAATATAATTAGAATAAAGACATGGAACTTACAGAGAAACAAAACGAAGTTTTTGATAAAATAAAAATATTTATAGATAGTGATTCCTCAGTCTTTATCCTTCGTGGCTATGCAGGAACGGGTAAAACTACTATGGTAAAAGTAATTGCCGATTACATCGCAGAAAAATGCAATGTGATCCTTATGGCACCTACAGGTAGAGCCGCGAGGATTCTTAAACAGAAAACAGGTTATAATGCATCTACAATACATAGAGCTATTTATGAAAAGGCTTGCTTAAAAACCAAAGATACACAAAATCTTGCAGATTCAGAGTATAAACTCGTTTTTCCAATAAACATATCGGAGAATAAAGAGAAAAATGTTGTTATTGTAGATGAGGCATCTATGGTTTGTTCGAGAAAGATAGAACACGAGTTGTATGTTTTCGGAACAGACAACTTGATGGATGATTTACTAACCTTTGTCAGACCCAATTATGGAGGTAAGGTGATATTTGTTGGCGATCCTGCCCAGTTGCCTCCAGTTGGCGAATCTGTTTCAAATGCCCTCGATGTAAGTTATTTCCAAAATATTGGGCTAAAGGTAGAGGAAGCTGAATTAACGGAAGTATTACGTCAGAAAGGTGATAGTGTTATTCTCAAAAATGCAATGATGATACGTGACCTACTTAAAAAAGAGAAGCGGAATAATCTTGTCTTTGAAGAAAAATCAGGTGATGTTGAAACGATTCCTTCTTCAGATTTTTTGGATAAATACATTTGTTACAGAAGGGAATCTGGTAAGAATGATAGTGTTATTATTTGTTATTCCAATAAATCAGCAAATAGATACAATAGAGAAATACGAACAGCTCTATATGGTCAAGATATGTCTATACGTGAAAATGATATTTTGATGATAATACAAAACAATTACAGTCTTAATCGTATGAATGGTGAGCTTGTTCCCGTATTGTCAGTCGGTTCAAGAATACAGCAATCAGCTCCTGTTTACACACAAATAGGTGGAGTTAAACAACAAGTGAAAATTACGATTAATTTTATACAGGTAACTGTTACAGATGGAGATGGCAATCCTGTATCTTGTATGTTGATTGAAGATTTGCTTAATAGCGATAAGGCATCTTTATCAATAGATGAAAATAGAGCTCTGTATATTAATTTTTGCATAAGACATCCAGAACTTAGGCAGGGAACTGTTAGTTTTATAAATGCATTAATGTCTGATTTATATTTTAATGCCATTAGAGCTAAGTATGGCTATGCAGTCACAGGTCATAAGTGTCAAGGTGGAGAATGGGGAAAGGTATTTGTAGATTATTCAGGGAGGACTGGTCTTAACAATGATAGTTTAAGATGGGCATACACAGCAACGACCCGTGCGCAGAAAACATTGTATGTCTCAAATCTCCCACACATTACACCGTTCTCTAAATTTCGAATTGATGCAATTCAAAAATGCAAGAATATAGATCCAGAATGCCGAATACTGAATGATGTTGCAACAACTCCATTCCATGACGCAAATGTGGAAATTGGAATTCGGGCAAAATATCACACTATAGTTAAGAATATGGAATACACTCCGTATAGTGTTCAAACCGTCATAAGTCGTCCTTATTTGGAAATATACAATATTCAAACTCCAGATGGTATAGATAGATATGACTTGTATTATAAGACAGGGGCGATTTTTCAACCTGCTAAGGCTGTAATTCCAAATCAACATACAGCGTTAATATCAATGATGATTAATGAAGAACGAGGAATGTCCTTTAAGTTTGATTATGTACCATCAGACGAAACATTTGGTAAACTTTATGATTTGATACGTTCTGCTTGTGATACTATTGGTGTGCAAATTACAAATGTAGTTGAACACGCAGAAGATTATAGCATTATCTTTTATATGCGAACAAGTGGAACGTTTTCATACATAAAAATTTATGTTAATTCGAAAGGATTTATTACAAATGCAAAGCCGATGTCATTATTAGGAACAGAGGATAGTGAACTTAATTTGATTATTGAAACGATTAACTCACATTTTGTATAATATGGCAGAGATTAGGGAAATAACAACATTGTGTAAATCAGGTAAAGTGAAGGATGCATACGAATTGGCGAAGAATGATCTTTTGGCTTCACCTGACTATCCATGGCTTCAGAGAGCACTCGGATGGGCTTTATATTATATGATAAAAAGCGATGTGGAGAATGGCGATTTGGACAGTATGGTAGAACATATCATTGAACTTAAATCTTTAGAGTTATTATCAGTCGAGAATGATTGTATGATTTTTGATAATGTTCAGTTCAAAATAGCTGAATATGTTAAAAATCATATATCATTAACAGACATAGACTATTCAATCAAATTGTCAACATTGTTTAATGTATTAAAGGAATACTGTTTCCTCCCATCTAAAGGGCATTCATATCTTCTTCAGAATTTTATGAAATTTGAACAATGGCCTGAAATTGCGGATTTCTTTGATTGGTGGAACTTGGACAATCTTATGCCGGATGATTATGTTCCATATGTTAATACAAAAGGACAAAAAATGATAACATTAGCAGAACGTGCCTTCATTGCAAATTCCAAAGCTCTTTTAAAGTTGAATGATGCAATTCGTATAGAGGAATTCTTGCCGAAATTGGATGCGCTGATGAGTGAGCATGAAGAAATGATGTATCCTGGTTATTTCTATGGTAAACTGTTGTTGTCTCTTGGTAATAATGAGAATGAGGCTTTAAAGGTCATTATTCCATTTGCAAGGAAGAAAGCCTCTGAGTTTTGGGTATGGCAATTGCTTAGTGATGTGTTCAATAAAGATGAAGAAAAACAATTGGCATGTTTGCTAAGAGCTGTACATTGTCGTACGCAAGAATCTTTTCTAGGCAAAGTAAGAATAAAGCTGGCTAATTTTTATATTAATAGAAGGCAATTCAACTTCGCTCGATTCCATATTGATAAAGTTGTCAGATGCTATGTTTCAAATGGTTGGAATTTGCCATACTTGATTAATGAATGGATACATCAACCATGGATAAATGTCGCACCATCTGACGATAATACGATTATTGATTATCAATCCATAACAAATGAGATATTATGCAATGGTGCTGAAGAGTGTTTTGCTATTGTGACTTATGTAGATCAAAAGAGTAAAAAAATGTCATTGATATATGGTGATAAGTCGAGGACAGTGTTGAAACTCCGTATCCGAGCAACTGTTGGAGATGTTCTTAGGCTACATTATGTCAAGGAGAAGGATGGAAAGATTAAAGTCCTTTTTGCAAGAAAGGATATGCAACTTCCTCAAAATATAGGGTATGCAAAATATATTAAAGGCATTGTCGATAAGAAAAGCGATAAGGAGTTCGCTTTTCTCAAGTCTGCTTCAACTAGATGTTTCATTCCACCAATATTGGTAAAGAAATATTCTTTGAACAATGGAGATGCTGTGACTAGCCTTATTGCCTATGATTTTGACAAAAAGAAAGAAATGTGGAATTGGATTTGTGTTAATATTAAAAAATAAAAATTACTATGAATAAGTTGACATATATAGAAAAGATAGCATTATTTAGGATTCTTTTCGATATTGTAAATGCTGACAAGATTATTCATGAGAAAGAAATTGATTATTTGAAAGAAATTGCCAATTCATTAAATCTTGTTGGAGATTATGAGAAAGATGTGAAAGAACTTACATCCTTTATGGCAATCTCAAAAATACAATCATTGTCCAATGATGTAAAAGAAGAAATAGCACAATTAATGGGAAATATGATAGTAATAGATAAGGATATTAACTATAATGAAGTGAAAGTGTATTATAGGGTATGTGAATTATGCAATATAAATAAAGATTTTGATGTTGAGGATTTTCCCAACTGTACTCTTAGTGGTCCCTTCGTTAATCCGGAAGATCTTTTTGTCAATCAAAATTAATTATGCAATGCCCACAAACAAGAATGCAATGACTCGATATAAGATACTGGATGAGCTATTGAGCAACCAGTATCATGACTACTCACTCAACGATTTGACGGAGGAGGTGAACCGTAGGTTGGAGGAGTGTGGTCAGTCGGTATCTCGAAGGATGATAGAGAAAGATATACACTATCTTGAATATGAAGGACCTTTTCAAGTGCTTATCAAGAGATATAGCAAGCCGGCATACGACTATGACAAAAAGAAGACGGTTACTAAGCAGTGTCTTAGATATGAGAATCCCAAGTTTTCCATATTCAGCAAGACCCTGACTGATGATGAAGAGTATCTTATTGGGGAAGCATTGTCATTGCTCGGTCAGTTTGATGGTCTTCCAAATCTTGATGCGCTTGAAGGATTACGTTGCGGATGGGGTGTGAAGAGAAATGATAGACATATTATATCATTCACGAAGAACCCGCTTGAAGGAACGAGAGTGTTCGGTGAACTATTCACTGCTATCTCCCAGAAGCAAGTGATAGAACTTCATTATCGGCTATTTGGCCATGAGGGGGAGAGGCAAGTGAATCTGCATCCGTATCTCTTGAGGGAGTATAACAGGAGGTGGTATGTGCTTGGAGCGACTGAGGAAGATGATGCAATGCTTACTTTTGCCTTGGAAAGAATATTGAACATTGTGCCGTTGCCATCACATAAATACCGGGATTATGAGGGAGACATCAACGAGTGGTATGAAGATATCGTAGGTGTGACCAATTTGAAGGATAGTCCAGTGTATGAGATCTATTTCTGGGTAAGTGACATATCCAAAGATTATGTCAAGACCAAACCTATTCATGAATCGCAAAGGACTTTAAACGAGGTAAAGACTGCTGAGATGCGAGAGAAGTATAAATCATTGAAAGATGGGCAGTTCTTCCGTATTGATTGCAAGTATAACTATGAACTTATTCGAGAACTGACTTCTTTTGGGAAAGAGCTGGTTGTGCTTGAGCCTGAGTATATATATAATAAGGTGAAAGAGAGAATTTATGGGATAATTGAAGAATATGAGAAATTGCGAACATAGCGTTCGTAAGTGTACCGTAACTTTGCATCGTCAAAATAAAAGTAGAACCAAAAAGAAACGAAATGCGTACACAGAAGTACACCCAAGTAGAGGCAATCGTTGCCAAGTACAAGAACCTCGCTTCAAATACAGAAGCTGTAAAAAAGACAGAGAAAGGTTTTTCTGACTTTTTTATACCTGAAGACTTTCGTCGTCTTCACTTTGTTGAGCAGCTATTAGGTCGTATTTACCTGTTAAAAACAGGTGAATCAGCCAATGAAGCTGTAGTCAAAGAATACGAAGAATATACCCGCTATTATATAGAAGGGTTGATTACCGCAGAGGAGGAGACATTCCTTGTGGAAAATTTTGATGTGTTTGTTGACTATGCCCTTGACCATTTGAGCTCTCTAATGACTTTGGGCTTTGATTTTGACGAACCAATAGAATGGAGTCAGCTTGTGCCATATCTTCTGAACAATCATTCAGGACGTGTTTTCATTCCATCTTCGAATAAAGGGCGTGAATTTGTGGGACTTGGCAAATGTGATCTGTTAGTTGGGGATGGTTTTGCTAATGCTGCCATGCGTGCTCTTGCTTGCGGTCATGATATAAAGAAGTATAAGAAGCCAAAGCATGATTGCGAATTGTGGGCAGACTTGGAAGGACAGTGCTTCGATGCTATCATCGTGGAAATGGTCTTAGATAGTTTTGATCTTAGGGATTTTACGGTTGAAGACTGTTTCAATGCTTGCAACCGGATTGTTAAGGATGGAGGTGAAATACTGCTTTGCTTGTCAAAGAAGTCTGTTCTTAGTGATGAGACAGCTTTCCTTCGTCAATATGTCAGCAGAGAAAGGACTTTGCAAGCTGTCGTTCAGTTGCCTTCAGGAAAGATTCTGTTCCATTTTGTAAAGCAGCCGAATAATTCATTCGTAATGTGCGATGCAACATCACTTTCTGAAAGAAGTGATGAGAGGGTTGTGGATGTAATGGCTTTCCAGAAAGAAGTTGAAATGGCAAATATGCCAGAGCGTGATGAGCATCCTGTGGTTCGCCGTTTCTCATACGAAGAGTTAAATGAGAACATACTATTACCATTTTACTACCTTAATTATACTAAGGTAGGAAGAACTGTTAGTGAGGTGGCTACAGTCGAGTCAACACTAGTCCTTTCTGATGAATGTAAGAATGTGGAAAAGGTGGTGACTGTTAATCAGTTGTCAAAAACATTCTCTAAGGGGGAGTTCCGTTTGGATTCGTTGCCAACTCTAAGAACAGACCGCTTAAGACGATTGTATAGAGTTGAGGGGCCTGCTGTCGTTATGGCTGTTTCGGACAAGGAAATAGCAGTAGGATATACCACTGATAATTCTTTGTTCCTCGTTCCAAAGAATATGTATGTGTTAAAGCCTTCAAATGGCCTGGATGTGAAATATCTGGCATGCCAATTGCTTAATCCGGCTATCCAGAAAACGATAGTAGAACTTGTCTATGGTAAGGGCAATGCTGCAGCTTTGACTCATGCTTGGTGTGAATTAATTCGGATAAGTATGAAGTCTCTTGAAGAACAAGCAAAGGTTGTTCGAGAAGTTGTTCTTAAGGACTATGCAGAACAAGAGAACGATGCTGTAATGAGAGAAAAGGGATTCAAGCACTCCATTCGACTGAGGAAGCATGCGTTGTCACAAAACATATCTGCATTTGACAGCCTTTTCAGTTCGTTGAATTACTGTATGCAGGAACATAAAGGCCGTATTCAAGCCAAGGACCAGTTGTCTCCTGTCAGTCCAATGACTGTTGGTGATGCCATGGAGTCATTGAAATCACAGCTTAAAGTTATTTGTGAGCGTGTGGAAAAATTGTCAGATGAGCAAGATTATGGCAAATGTGAGGCTATAGAGCCGCAGGAGTTCATCGAGGGTTATGAACGTGAACATCATAACGTTACTTTCAAGTTTTCTCATGCTTGGGAGGACTTCGAAAAGAACAGTTTCCAAAGAGATGTGTTCGACAAGAAAACCGGGAAGTTGTTATTCCACAAGGGCGAATCAATGAACTCAGCCTGGTTCCCCAAAAAGGCTCTTGAACAGGTGTTTGACAATATTGTCTCCAATGCCCTTGAACATGGCTTTACAGACAGAAATCGTACTGACTATGTCATACAATCAAGTTGGACAACTGACGGTTTGAATATGGTCGTTAGAGTTTCGAATAACGGAACACCAATGCCTGCTGACATCAATACCGACTTGGTTATGGAGTATGGTTATACCACGGCTTTGAACGAAAGAGGGCATGGTGGCATAGGTGGTGGAGAAATAGCGGAAATAATGCGCCGGTTCGGTGGAGATGTAAGTGTTATTTCCTCTCCTGGTAGGCAGTTCACAGTTACATATGTACTGAGGATGCCTTTGGCAAGTCTTTATTAGTCGTTTAACATGGGACAGGTTGAAAACTAACTTGTCCCATAAAAATTTAATCATTATGAATCCTAATTTGATACAAGTATTATGGGTAGAGGATGACCCACAAAACATCCAGTTGTATCCTATTGAAGCTGCAAGATATGGTCTTGAATTGGTTCCATTCCGCTGTTGGGAAGAAGCAGAGGATGCCCTCGTTTCTGATTTCAAACGTTGGTCGGCAATCATCTTGGATGCGAAGTGTAAATACAAGAAGGCTGATCATGACAATGCCTCGCGATTTCTTGTACATGCACTTTCTTCAATTACAAAGATATGTACAGAACGTAAACGTATTATCCCTTGGTATATCTTGTCTGGTGGCAGTGAGGAAGAGTTAAACGATTTGATTCTAGACACTCGCGAAGAGTGGGATGGTGATTGGTCTGCCAAGAAGTTCTATAGCAAGACAACAGACAGGGACATGCTTTTCCATCGTATTCCTTATAAAGCAAGAGTATCTCCAGAAATGCAAATTCGATTGGTGTATTATCCAGATGTTTTTAAGGCAATAAGGAGGGCTGAACTTGGTGATGATATGGAGATAAAGATGGAAAAACTTTTACTGCCAATTCATACTCTCGGTCATTCTGGTGAAGAATACAATAATTTGATGACGGAAGTGAGAAAATGTATAGAACTATTATTCGATTCTATGGCGAGAAATGGAGTCCTTCCAAATCAGAAGCGCAATGATGGTACTTATACCCTTTATGACAAACTTACAGATAATAGGGGGGCACGTAAATTGATATGGTGTAGTAAGATACTGTCTGGAAAGGAAGTGAAAATTGATGACATAATGATAACAAGTAAAAAAGTTCTCCCCAATGTTATAAAAGATAGTTTTCAACGTCTGATAGAGATTGCTGGATCATACGAACATGCTGAAAATCCAGATGCAACTGAAGAACAAAAAATAAACTCTCGTCAAACGCAATCATTTCTTGAAAGTATTGGGAATGCACCATATCTTTTGAGAAGTATGGTGATGGAGCTTTGTACAATTATCCTATGGTATTCTAATTATCTTGATGAACATGATGATGAAGAATTGAATAGGTTAGAATGGGAAATACGACGAGTCTCATAATAATATTCAAATAGCTACGTCAGTATATAGATTAATAACCTTGATGATGTAAGGTTATTATACTTGTATCGCTAAGGTTATTAATCTTTTTGGCTATAATCCCGTCAATAATTCTCACGTCGATAATACCGCATGAGTAAGTCGATGTCTTTCTGTTTTTCTTCAGTAGTGCTGAAACTTGATGGGCATCAAGACACATACTTCTTATATAGAGATATAAAGTTCTTTAGTTATCTTGTTCGTAATAATATGAATAATCAATACCCTTCATGAACTGATGGTAGCGGTACTCTTTGACCGCTACCATCATTGCCAATGCCAATGGAGTCGTTCTTGTCTGAAGAGGCCAAAGGAAGACTAACAGAAAAGTTTGGTATTATAGCAAATAGTTTTGACCACAATGTTCTCACTACATTGGCTCTTGCCTGTGATGAAGGTTATGTGACAAGCACCCGTCTCCGATATTCCTTGAATCTTCATAAATCAGAAATATCCGATATGCTGAACTAATGACACAAAAAGGTCTTTTAATTTCAGAAGGATATGGCAAGGGCACGAGATACATTCTCCCAATAAATGGTATAGACGTACTAAGGGAAGCACCATCAAATGTTGAAAGCTCTAATCCGAATGTTGAAAGCTCTAATCCGAATGTTGAAAGCTCTAACCCAAATGTTGAGAGCTTGGACCCAAATGTTGAGAGCTCGAACCCAAATGTTGAGAGCTCGAACCCAAATGTTGAAAGGTAAGCTATCAGTAACCCCCGTATTGTCCGCATAAAATTATTTCGGTACCTTTGCACCGTATTTAATATTATCTGATATGACAAACATGACAATACGGGGTTTATTGATGGCTTGCAATCAAACTCGAAGGGTACACAAAAAGCCCTTCCGATATGGAAGAGCTTGTAATGAGGGTGGATGAAAAATGTGGATGACTATATGGTCAGATGCTTCCTATGCGAGAAGCCTTGATGCTCATTCGAGAACACATAGCCCAACTGGTTGGACAGGCATTGGGTGTTGCTTTATTCTCATCTACCAGAAAATTGCAGTTCTATGTTGAACTTGCGTTTTGTCATATTAATAGCCTTGTTGATTATATTTAAGACTCCTATTCATCACACTCTCAGCCAACAGATACACTCGTGTGCCGAGAGTCTGCGGCCAACGGTCGGCTGGATTCTTGTCCAACGCTTTTGCTCGTTCTATCGCTTCTTCTACATGGACAATCAGCATTTGGGTATCGTATGCAGCTTCATGGTAAGAACCCATTTCTTGACGCAATCGCATCTTTAGATATGGGGCTTTCCTCCTCGAATTTCGGCGATTCTCCAGCCATTGCTGCTGTTCTTCGGGAGATAATGAAGCGACATCTACCAGATGCAGCAACAGCCATAGCTCGATGCAAGGATTACTCAGCGCCATGTGCATATATTCATCATGTGTACATTCCGTAGCTACACGAGATAGCATTGCTTCTGTCCAACGGTCTTTGTCAATTACAAGCCAAAGTTCATCGTCTGCTTCTAAAGCATATTGTTCTTTGTAATCGTTCAGTTGCTTCAAGACGTGTTCTGGACTGGAGTTGTTCTGCTCGGTTTCACTCCGTTCCAAAATATGCACATGCACACGGGGGTTGGTATATTCCTTGGCCAATGCCTTGAAATATATCCTCTCCGTGTCTTTGCCCTCAGAGGCTATGACTATCAGGCGGGCGTCTCGAAATGCTTCGCGACGTTCACGCATCAAACTATTCCTACTTCGCATCGTCCCAA
>SAMEA3663103__coassemble_501_pt1 | contig 17562 bp, 14 predicted proteins | sample SAMEA3663103__metabat2_low_PE_014 | metagenome-assembled genome bin SAMEA3663103 (sample SAMEA3663103) | pig gut metagenome | biome: pig gut; feature: pig-associated habitat; material: faeces | place: France | collected 2012 | reverse complement strand
TACCCCCTAAAAAACGATTTCTATGACATCGTGACAAAATGACAATGACATTTTTTATTCGTATTGTTATTCTTCTCGGATCCCTGTAGTAAGACAAAGCGTAGCCCTACAGTATCTGCATCTTAATTCCCACTGACAGGCACATGATGTCCTGCAGGCGCACCTTTTTCTCCATGACGAGAAGACGGAGATAGAGGTCGCACGCACTCACCTCGTAGAAGGCGGAGATGCTCTTCAGGAACTTGCGCTTGTTGGCGGGAATAATCTTTGTGATGCGCTGACCAAGGAAAACGTGAATGCGCACTTTCGTGTTCAACGGCTCATAGTATTTGTCGGGATAACGGCTTGGTTGGTTGTCCCAAAACTCTGATCCAAAAACCGTATTCAGATATAATCCGCACGAAAGAGGCTCAAGCATCCATCCTTGCTTGAGATACATGCTCCAGGGCAGGTAATTCTCCTTGAGAGTCATGGTGAGCTTGCCACGGTGACTGCTAATCTTGGGCAGATAGCCAAACATGAGGTTGGTCTCCCATTGCTTGTGCTTGCCATAATCCCATCCTATGCCAATAGACATAAAACCCATATTTCCGGCATATTGCATGATAAACTGCGTGGGAATCAGTTCTGCCCAATATTCACGCCGACGGTGTATGCGACGGTCGTATCTGGACATGACGACACTGTCCACCTTGACGTTCTCCGTGGGCGAGGCATCGAGATATAACAATGAGTCGGCAATGGACAGCGAGTCTCTCCCCATGGCATTGACCGAGAGAGACATAAACGAGAGGATTATGCTAATAATCAATGACTTCATATCTGTAGCCCTCCTTGTTAATATTGAAAATCATATATTGGCGGTCGCTTGCGCATGTCACTCCATAATACATCAGACCATCGCCGAAGAGGTCGTCGAACTGTAGGTTATGGTCATGCCCGTTGATGCAGAATAGTATTCCCGGCAAATTCTTCACATAATATTCGAATGGTTTTGCAACGTTGTTGTTAAACTGGTCGCTATATGGACGGGCGTGCATACACACCACGGTGCGGTCGAAAAGGGCGGAGTCGGCGATTGCCTCATCCTCTAAAAACTGAAAGTTGGGGATGTCGGCAATATGGTCGTATTCGGTGGCATTGGTATTGACACAAAGAAACTTCACTCCTGCGGCGATAAACGAGAAATCCATATTGCCGAACATCTTACTGTAGATCTCATCACCAGTACCGAGAAAGTCGTGATTGCCGATAAGGACAACATAGGGTTTGACAAGTCGCGCAAGATAATCGCGAGCCCATACATACTCCTTGATAGTGCCAGTGTCGGTGAGGTCGCCGAGATGTATCACGAAGTCGATGCTGTCCCTGCGGTTGATGTCGCCCACCATATCGCAGAGGTCGGTATAGTCGTGATGGCTGTCGCTGATGAATGCCACGCACAGGGAGTCGAGATTGCGGCATTGCTCCTCAATCTTTACGATATTGTTGTGGTTGATGTTTCTTTCTCCGTCAAACCTCACCTCATAGGGATGGTATTGAAATGAGTCGCAGCCACTCGCAAGGATGACTGCCATTATCCATAGTAACACTTTTCTCATAATAATCAGATAATCGGCTGCAAAAATACAGATAATTATCCGAAAAGGCGACATGTGTTTCATTTATTTTTCAAAAAAACTACTTTTTGAACATTTTTTTCTCTATTTAGAAAGAAACTCGTTACCTATCTTGCGCAAGAATAACTGCTATGAATATAATTTTACAATGCCGACGCTTACCTCGTAGAGCAGCCACATGGGGAGGGAAACCATCAGAAGGGTGAAGATATCGGAGGTGGGGGTAATTATTGCAGCCACAATGAGGATGACCACTATGGCATGACGGCGATAACGACTCATAAATGAGGAGGAAAGCAAACCCATGCGCGCCATAAGCCACGACACTACGGGCATCTCGAACACTATGCCCATCGACAGGCTCATCAAGACGAGCGTGCTCATATACGACTGAAGGGATATCATATTCACCACGTCCTCGCTCACCTGATAGGTTCCCAAGAAACGGAAGGTGAGGGGAAAGATGAGATAATAGCTTAGCAACACGCCAAACATGAACATGACATATCCCCCGACAATGACGGGCATGGCAAAGCGCTTCTCGTGGGCATAAAGAGCTGGCGAGATGAAGCGGAAGAGTTCATAGAGGACATAGGGCGAAGCGCAAAGCACTCCAGCACAAAGGGCTGTCTTCATGTGGATGACAAACTGCTCGGCAAGACCTGTGTTTATCAACTGGATAACGGGATTGTCGGGAAGGCTTCCACCGAACAATCCACTTATCCTCGCAAGGAGGCGATAGGTGAGGAAGTCGGGATTGCGCGGGGCAAGCACCACGGCAAAGAGTTCGTCCTTGAAGAGGAATGCCACAATGCCGCACAACACGGTGACGACGACAATCCGGATGATTATCGCCCTCAACACGTCGAGATGCTCCCAAAAACTAAGTGCCTCGTCCTTGCTCATTTCTTCTCTTCGTCGGCAGTGTCCTTGGTGTCCTTGATGTCCTTCTCGATGTCGTTCATTCCTTCCTTAAACGAGCGTACGCCCTTACCCAAACCCTTCATCAGTTCGGGTATCTTCTTACCACCGAAAAACAATAGCACTACCAATGCGATAAGCAACACTTCCTGCATGCCTATTCCGCCTATAAACAATGTTGTCGTCATATCTTTTTTCTTTTTAATCTATATGGTTAATTGACTGACGAAGCCTCTCCACGTATGCGTCGATACGATGAAGCTCCCTCGGGATATTTATTCTTTGTGGGCAATGATCCACACACTTGCCGCAACCGATACAGTGATTTGCCTGACGCAAACGAGGCACACTCTTGTCATAACCGGCCAAGAACTCACGCCTTGCCTTGCGGTAGTTCTCATTCTGTGCACCCACGGGCATACGGTCTTCATTCAGGCACTTGTTATAATATAATAATGTGGCGGGGATGTCGATACCATAAGGACAGGGCATGCAATACTTGCAGTCGTTGCAAGGGATATTGCCAAATTGTATCATAATCTTTGCCGCCTCCTCAAGGAATGCCAACTCATCGTCGTTGAGGGGTTTGAGCGGGGAATAAGTGCGGATATTATCTTGCAGATGTTCCATGCGGGTCATACCGCTGAGGACGGTGAGCACACCAGGCATTGTTCCGGCAAAGCGGAATGCCCACGAGGCTACACTCTTCCCGGGTTCGCGCTGCAAGAGATAAGCCGCCACCTTGCCCGGCACCTTCGACAGTCGGCCGCCGAGCAGCGGTTCCATAATGACTGCGGGAATATTGCGCTTGGCTAGTTCGGCATACAGATATTCGGCATCGGTATTCGCGGGATTGGTGATCTTGGCATGCCTCCAGTCGAGATAGTTGAGCTGTATCTGCACAAAATCCCACTTATACTCGTCGTGCTTCGACAGGAGATAATCAAACACACGGATATCGCCATGATATGAAAAACCGAGGTTGCGGATTCTGCCCGCCTTGCGCTCCTCAATCAGGAAATCAAGAATACCGTTGTTCACATATCTCGCGGCATATTCGGCCATGGCATCTCTTCCGCCACCGATGGCATGCAGAAGCATATAGTCGATATAATCCACACGCAGTTCCTTCAAGGAGTTGCGATACATCGCGATAGATGCCTCACGACTTTGTGTGTCGGGAGAGAAATTCGACAGTTTGGTGGCGACAAAGTACTTGTTTCGCGGATGGCGACTGAGAGCCAGTCCCGTTGCCCTCTCCGAGAGTCCCTGACAATACACAGGCGACGTGTCGAAATAATTCACACCATGATCAAGGGCGTAATCCACCAGTTTGTTAACCTCCTCCTGGTCGATTTCCTCGTTCACCTCTTCATTCTCATTCTTTTCGGGTTGTTCCTTAGTGGGCAGACGCATCATTCCGAAACCAAGTATAGACACCTTGTCACCGGTAGTCGGGTTGACACGATATGTCATCTTGTCCTTGGGCACGTCGCCCTCGGGCAATTCTTTGGCTTCCTTCTTGGTACCTACACACGACGAAAGTCCTGCTGTGGCAATTCCTGCCACACCCATCGTCTTGATAAATTCCCTACGTGATATATTCTTACTCATTCCTAATTCCTCATTCCTAATCCCTAATTCCTCATTCCTAATTAATAAAATCCATGCCTCTCGTGTCCTTCGACATATATCGCACTGAACGGACGCGCGGGACACAGGTTCTCGCATGCCCCGCAACCGATGCAACGCTCAGTGTCTATCACCGGAATCTTGGGCGACTCATTGTCATTGGCATCAATATGCACCATAAAGATGGCTCCCGACGGACAGTGGCGCGCACAGTTGCCACATTCAACACCATCGGCAACAGGCAGACAATTCTTCTTAATCCATACGGCATGACCTATACGGGTGGATGATTTCTCGGCTACGGTGATTGGGCGTATTGCTCCCGCAGGACATACCTCGGAACAACGGGTGCACTCGGGACGACAATATCCGTCTTCATACGACATCTCGGGTTGCATCAGTGTATCCAAGTTGGTGGAGGGTCGAAGCACGCCGTTGGGACATTCCGACACACACAATTGGCAAGCCGTGCAATGCTGAGAGAAATGGCGCAAACTCTTCGCTCCTGGCGGAACGAGACGAGTGGCTCGCTCTGGCTTCTTTTTGTCCTCGATAGCGGCAAGTCCGCCATCCACCTTCTTCTCCTGCGCCTTGACAAGCGATGTGGCGGCAAAAGTGGCGGAGAGAGTGAGGAAACTGCGACGTGAACTGTCGGTATTCTCATTACTGCATTTATCCGACGATGACTTGCCGTTATTACATGCCTTATTATTTAATGCATATCTGAATGTCAATGCACCATGCTTGCAGTTCTTTATGCAGTCCATACATGCCACACAACGGCTATAGTCGATGCGGTGGTTCTTGGCGTCGATACACGATGCCTTGCACTTCTTGGCACATCGCTTACAACTATTGCATTTCGACGTGTTGATCACCGGTCGGAAGAGGGCGAAGCGTGAGAAAAAGCCCAATATAGTGCCCACGGGACAGATGGTGTTGCAATATATGCGTCCGCCCAACCATGACATTATCGCCACTACGACAAACGAGACGGCTGCCACGATGGCAACAGGCGACAACGATGGCGACACTACACTGCTCACCATCCTGCCATACGAACTGTATGGAGCAAGCAAGGCGGCAAGCGGTGTGAGTCCTGCCACTAATGCCACAACGAAAATCACGAGTATGCCATATCTCAGCCATTTCTTCTCGCCGGAATATGAGAAGCGCGACTTCTTTTTCTTCCTTAGTCCGCTAATCCTCGATATCACATCCTGCATCACTCCGAGAGGACATATCACCGAGCAATATGCCCTGCCCACAAGCAAGGTGAGCACCACCAATGCCAATACCGTAACGACATTCAACGCGAGCAAGGCTGGCAAAAACTGTATCTTGGCGGTCCATCCCAACCACTCCTTCGCCATGCCGGTGGCATCCACAAACAATGCCGTCACCGACAGGAAGAACAATGTGGCGAGTATGATTCTTATTCTTCTTAACATATTCTTTTCGTTTTATTTATATCTTCTGGTTATTCGCCATCTTAAGTTCCATGAGCGACACATTCTCGTTGCGGTATCTGGCGTTGGGATTCACCTCCTTGCCGTCGGGCCATGTGCCTTCATCCTGCTCGATAAAGCGGATGGCTTTCTGCGGACAGTTTTGGATGCAGGCGAAGCAGAACTCGCAGTCGCCCTCGATCCTCACTCCCCTACCCGTCAGTTCGTAGTTGCCTCGCGGACATACAAATGTGCACACAGCGCAGTCGATACAGTCGTCGGTAGCGGTGAAGTATTTCTCGCTCTTCATGAGGAATCCCACCTCGGGGTCGATGCCCGTGCGCTCGAGGAATCCCTTGTGCTGGTCGCGCTCCTCCTGGGTCACCTCCTCATGCCACTGCTTTTGTGCGTCAACATCGGCGGATATCTTCTTCAGGTTTTCGGGTATGTGCTTGTCTATCTTCATCTGCTCGTTCATGTCGAAGTTGGGCAACCAGTTATCCACCATGATAAGTGTGCTGATATAGTCAAACTTATATCCTGCCTTCTTTGCGATGTCATCCCATATCTCCACCGCACTGCACTTTCGGTTGCCGTATGTCAACACTGCAAAAAGATAGTCGGCCTTCAGTCGGGCTTTCTTGATAAACTGCCTCACCATATAGGGCGGCATGTGGCCATACACGGGATAAACAATACCTATCTCGTCGGCCTCGATGTCAAACTGCTGCTTGCGCATCAGTTGGGGTATGCTTAGCATCTCACCATCCTTGCCCGCCAATTCGCGAGCCACATACAGACAGTTGCCTGTTGCTGAGAAATACAGCATCACCCTCTTCTTTCTGAGCGATGCACAAGAAGTGAGGGCAACAGCCTCCGAAGATGCCATCACCACCGCAAGTGCCGCACTGCCCATCATCTTCAGGGCCGTGCGCCGTGATATTCCTTTTTTCTCTTCCATTACTTGTGAAAATATTGCTGCAAAAATAAGCATAAAAACCGAGATTAACAAGCATAAAGGGCAATAGATGCCGATTTTTTCGTCAATTTACCTTTTTTTAAATATTTCATATACGATTATATTATATAAAATTGTTACTTTTGCAGATAAATTGTGAATTATATTGATATGGCAACAGATAAGAATCCGGAACTAAGAAGCGCCTGGGAGTTTGTTGAGAACACAGGCACAAGTATATTCCTCACTGGTAAGGCGGGTACGGGAAAAACCACGTTCCTGCGCACCGTTGTGGCAAGAAGTACCAAACAGATGATTGTGGTGGCTCCCACGGGTGTGGCTGCCATAAATGCCGGAGGTGTGACTATCCACTCCTTCTTCCAGTTGGATTTGGCGCCTCATATTCCGGGTGCTAAAGTCAACCAAATTAATAAGTTCAGTAAGGAAAAACGCAAGATTATCGCGTCTATCGACCTGCTCATCATCGACGAAATAAGTATGGTGCGCTGCGACTTGCTCGACGCCATCGACTCGGTGTTGCGACGCTATCGCGACCACTCCCGACCCTTCGGCGGTGTGCAGTTGCTGATGATAGGAGACCTTGCACAGCTCACTCCAGTGGTGACTCCAGAGGATGATGCCGTATTGAGCCAATACTACGACACACCATACTTCTTCGGCAGCAAGGCCCTGCAGCAAATCAACTATGTAACTATCCAACTGCAAAAAATCTACCGACAAGCCGACTCCATCTTCGTTGACATCCTCAACCATATCCGCGAGGGACATATCACCGCCGCAGACTTCGAAACTCTCCACAAGAGATACAACCCGTCATTCACACCCAAAACCGAGGAGGGATATATCCGACTCACCACCCACAACCGCAAGGCCGACGAATATAACGACCACGAGATGCAACGCCTCAACTCGCAGCCGTTTACCTATGAAGCTGAGATTGACGGCACATTTCCCGAATACTCCTACCCCACCGCCTTCTATCTCACACTGAAAGTGGGGGCGCAGGTGATGTTTATCAAAAACGATGTCAACGGGAAATATTTCAATGGAAAGATCGGACATGTCGTGGCCCTGGGCGAGAAGAGTATACAGGTGAGATGCGTAGGCGAGGACGAGAATATCAATGTGGGATTGCAGGAGTGGGAAAACGCGAAATACTCGGTTGACCCCGACACCCACGAGGTTAAGAGCGAGGTGCAGGGAGTGTTCCGCCAATATCCGCTCCGCCTGGCATGGGCAATCACCATCCACAAGAGTCAGGGACTCACCTTCGACCGTGCCATCATTGATGCCGGACAATCCTTTGCCCCGGGACAGGTGTATGTGGCTCTGAGCCGCTGCCGCAGTCTCGAAGGACTGGTGATTGCATCGAAAATCAATGACACGGCAATCATCAATGACGTGCGTGTGGATAACTATATCTCACGACAGGAGGAGAACGCCGAAAACAGTATCAGGCAGTTGCCCCTGCTCAAGCAGAACTATCATCGCCAACTCGTCATCGAACTGTTTGACTTCCGCAACCTGCAATCTACCGAAGACCACATGCTGCGACTGATGCTCGAGTTCTTCTCGGGCACCAATCCCGCTCTCACCCAACTGCACAGGGAGGCTGCCGCCAAACTGAAGGAGAAAGTGACCGACATCTCAATGAAGTGGTTAAAGAGTATTGCCACATACTCATACGAGGACCTGAACTCGCAACCCATACTCGACCGCATCAAGCGCAGTGCCGACTATTTCTTCACCAACATCAAGGACACGCTCTCAAGGGTCGTTGATCTCACTACCGAGGTCAAGTCAAACAACAAACAGGGTATGCAGCGACTCAAGGACACATATTCTGACTTTGTATATCTCTACCGCTTCCATCTGCTTATCCTAAAGGCAGTTGCCGAGAAGGGATTTGACGTTGCCGGCTATCTGAAGGACAAACAACACTCACTCGTGATTGCCATTGAGGGGGAAGAAAAACCTGCACGCAACAGGAAGGAAAGGACACCGAGGGAGAGAAAGCCAAAAGAGAAAAAACCGAAGGAAGAGAAGGAGAAGACCTACGTGACAAGCTATAAACTGTTTACCTCGGGAATGTCAATCCCCGACATTGCCGCTGCCCGCAGTCTTACCATCTCAACCATCTTCAACCATCTCGCCAAATATGTCGAGACCGGTCAGTTGCAACTTGATGCCATAGTCCCCCAAGACCATATCACCGCCATACGCAGGGCTATAGCGGCAGCCGGCACCGACAACGGACTCACACCCATAAAGGCTCTCTGTCCAGAAAACGTGACGTATGCTGAGATAACGTTGATAATGAAGACGATGTGAATCACTGAATTATTATCTACGTATAATTAATTATATAATCCAAAAAAATGAAAACAAACTACTTATTACGGCTCTGTATGCCAATGTTTTTGCTATTATCCTTAATGTCTGTATCCAACCTGAATGCCGCTCCAAAGATTCCCAAACCATGGGAAAACGGACAGCTTAAGGTTTCCCAGGATGGACGTTTCCTGCAGTTTACAAACGGTAAGCCTTTCTTCTGGTTGGGAGACACAGGATGGCTCTTGCCCGAACGCTTGCAGCGCGACGAGGCCGCCTATTATCTGCGACGCTGCGGAGAGGCGGGATATAATGTTGTACAGATACAAGTGGTAAACGGTGTGCCGGCATACAATGCTTACGGCAAGCTCTCAATGCCCAAGGGGTTCGACTTCTCCACTATTGACACCGAGGAGGGCTATGGCTACTGGCAACACATGGACTACATCATTGACTTGGCTGCAGCCAACGGCATCTATGTAGGAATGGTATGTATTTGGGGAGGACTTGTCAAGGCAGGGCTTATGAATGAAGCTCAGGCTAAGGAATACGGCACTTTCCTCGCCAACAGATACAAGAACCGACCGAATATCGTGTGGATAATCGGGGGCGACATCCAGGGGAACATCCGCACTGAAGTGTGGGATGCACTGGCGCGAACCATCAAGTCGATAGATAAGAATCACCTCATGACCTTCCATCCCCGTGGACGCACCACCTCAGCCCGCTGGTTCAACAACCGCGAGTGGCTTGACTTCAACATGTTCCAAAGCGGGCACCGACGCTACGGACAGCGTATGGGCAACAAGGATTATCCCATTCCCGACAATACGGAGGAAAACAACTGGATGTATGTAGATTCGGCATGGAGTTACAAGCCTGTCAAACCAGTTCTCGACGCCGAACCCAGTTATGAGGATATACCGCAAGGACTGCATGATGCCCACGAACCACGATGGAACGACCGCGACGTGCGACGCTATGCCTACTGGTCGGTTTTTGCCGGAGCCTGCGGACATACCTACGGGCACAATGCCATCATGCAGTTTGTAAGACCGGGAGTGCCTGGGGCTTATTTTGCCGACGGAATGAAAAAGGCATGGTATCAGGCTCTCGACGACCCTGGCTACCAGCAGATGAAGCATCTCAAGCGACTGATGCTTGCCATGCCTTATTTCGAGCGTGTGCCCGACCAAAGCATCATCCTTGACAATGGGGAGAAATACGAGCGACTGATAGCCACCAGGGGCAAGGACTACCTGATGGTGTATAACCATACCGGCAGAGAGATGCGCATACGTATAGATGCCATCACTGGCAAGCGCAAGTCTGTATGGTGGATGGATGCCGCCACGGGTACTATAAAACATATCGGCACGTATAACAGCAAGACTCTCACCTACAATCCTGCATCCGCCGAAGGCTCACAGCGTGACGGAGTGCTAATTGCCATGGACGAGAAATGCCAGTATCTCAATGCCTTGGTGCCCGAAACGCTACAGCCGGACGTTGACAGGGAAGAATAGAAGTTGAATAATAAATAGTTAAAGACGTATGAATACATTATTATATATATCAATATTTTTATTGCTTCTGTGTATGCCCTGCTCAGCTGAGGCACGCAAGAAGCAGACTCCTCCCGTTGAGCTTAAGGCATTGACTGTGGAGCATTTAGATAATCCCTTGGGTATAGACACCCCTACACCACACTTCTCATGGAAATCATATAGCAAAAAGAACGATGTACGCCAACAGTCCTACCATATCCTCGTGGCAAGCAGTAGGGAAAAACTGGATGCCAATGAGGGCGACCTATGGGATTCGGGCGAAGTGCCGTCTGCCAGACAGTTGTGGATTGAATATCAAGGCAAACCGTTGAAGTCAAACCAACATGCCTATTGGAAAGTAAAAATCACCACCAATGCGGGCACCTCGGCATGGAGCAATCCTGCCTCTTTCAGTGTCGGACTTCTCTCCGAAAGCCGATGGGGCGGAAGATGGATTGGTATGGAAAGTATGGCTGAGGGCGAACAGCGAGGTGTGCATACCCGAATGGCTGCCCGATACCTGCGCAAGGAGTTTCAGCTCAAGTCGGGGAATATCCGAAGAGCCACGGCATTCATTGCCGGATTAGGCCTTTACCGCCTCTATATCAACGGAAAGGAAGTGGGAGCTGATGATGTATTGAAACCTGTTCCGTCGGATTACCGCAAGACTATATATTACAACACCTATGATGTGACCTCCTTTGCCGACAGCATCATGGCGGTGGGGGTGGTGTTGGGCAATGGACGCTACTTTCCCATGCGTCAGAACAAGCCTTACAAGACTCCCGTATTCGGTCTGCCCAAATGCCGCATGAATATCATCATTGAATATACCGACGGAAAGCAACAGCGATTGGTAACTGACGATAGTTGGCGTGTCACCGCATGCGGCCCGATACGTGCCAACAACGAATATGACGGCGAGGAATATGACGCGCGTATGGAAATGAACGGTTGGACCCTTCCCGGATATGACGACAGCGGATGGGTAAAGGCCGAACGCACTGATATTCCCACAGGAGTGCTCACCCCGCAGATGACTCCAAGTATGAGAACTGAGGAAGTGACATCAGCATTGACTGTCACGCCACAAGGCAACGGAATAAATATCATCGACTTCGGTCAGAATATGGCAGGGTGGATAAGTGTCGTTCCCAAGGGAAGAGCCGGCGACACAATCCGCATACGTTATGCCGAGAAACTGAATGACGACGGCACTCTTTACACGGCCAACCTGCGTGACGCGCGCTCTGAAGACATTTACGTATGCAACGGAAAAGAGACAGCTCCGTGGACACCGTCTTTTGTATATCATGGATTACGATATGTGGAAGTAAGCGGTCCTGTTGACCATGCGCCCAACAGCTTCAAGGCATACGCCGTGGGTGACGCTATGGCGAGCATCGGCAACTTCACATGTTCTGATACCCTGCTCAACCGTATCATACAGAATGCCCGTTGGGGAATACGCAGCAACTACAAGGGCATGCCCGTGGATTGCCCGCAGCGCAACGAGCGCCAGCCATGGTTGGGCGACCGCACTGCCGGTGCATTCGGCGAGAGTTTCCTTTTCGACAACGAGCGTCTCTATACAAAATGGATGAGGGATATATGCGAGGCACAGCGTTCGGACGGCAACATCCCCGACGTGGCACCATCCTTCTGGAATTATTACACCGACGATGTCACTTGGCCCGCCGCACTGCCTTTTATCTGCGACATGCTCTATAGGCAATACGGCAACCTGCAACCCATGCAGCAATCCTATGTTTCCATACGCAAGTGGGCCAATCATATCATGGAGGAATACTGCAAGGACGGCATAGTGCGTCGCGACAAATACGGCGACTGGTGCCTGCCGCCCGAGTCACTGAAACTTATCCACAGCAAGGACTCCACACTGCAGACTGACGGCAGTCTTATTGCCACGGCTTATATGGTGAGGGTGATGCAACTGATGGGGCGGTATGCCCCTCTTGCCGGCAATCCTGCCGACACTGTCTTATGGAAGACTCAGAGAGAGAGGTTGACCACCCGTTTCCATGAGGTCTTTCTCACCAACCGTCCCAACACATCTCTCTCTCCGGGACACACCCTTTATCCCGACAGCATCTATTATGGCAACAATACTGCAACCGCCAATATCCTTCCGCTTGCCTTTGGCATGGTGCCCGAAAGCCTGCGTGAGGAAGTGGTAAAGAATCTCGTCACCACAACGTTGGTGCGACATGGCGGTCATGTCTCTACTGGAGTCATCGGCACTTCGTGGCTCCTTACCACGCTCAGCGACAACGGGTTTGCCGATGTAGCATGGCTTCTTGCCACTCAGCGCTCCTATCCATCATGGGGATATATGGTCGATAACGGAGCCACCACGATATGGGAACTGTGGAACGGCGACAAGGCTAATCCCAGCATGAACAGCGGCAATCACGTGATGCTGATAGGCGACCTCGTCACTTGGGCATTCACCCGTCTGGCAGGTATTCGTCAGTCGGATGATATGGCTGTCAAGGGAAGCAATGGCATGCACAGGTTTCTCCTGAGTCCTCTTTGGGACATACAGGACTGTGATGAGGTGAACGCAAGCTACGACTCCCCATACGGTATGGTGGGCAGCCATTGGAAGAAGACACTCGAGAGCTATTCCTGGGAAATAGAAATTCCATGCAATACGATGGCATCCGTTGTTTTGCCCGACGGCAGTGTCAAGGAGATCGGGTCAGGAAAACATCGTTTTGAGGGAACTATACCAACCTCTTCCTCCATGATTCTTGATGACGAGTTTCTATATACCCACGCTGATTTCCCGCAATGTCATGCATCTACCATTGTTGAAACAGACAAGGGCGACTTGGTGGCAGCTTTCTTCGGAGGACCCTACGAGCGTCATCCCGATGTCTGCATCTACGTATGCCGTAAGCCTCATGGTTCCGACAAGTGGTCAAAACCGATTCTCGCCGCCGACGGAGTCTTTGAGCAAGGTACTGAGCAGGCGCGCATTGCCGGTATTGACAGCACCATGACGCGTAAGGCTTGCTGGAATCCGGTGCTGTGCAAGATGCAGGATGGCGAACTATGGCTTTTCTACAAGATAGGAAGCAGTGTGGCAGACTGGACGGGATGGCTTGTAAAATCGAAAGACGGCGGCAAGACCTGGAGCAGGCGTGAGCCTTTGCCCGCGGGATTCTTGGGCCCCATCAAGAACAAACCCGAATGGGTGGACGGCAAGCTGTTATGCGGTTCCAGTACGGAAAAGGGTGGATGGAAACTCCATTTCGAGATCTATGACCCTGCCACAGACAAGTGGAAATACATAGGACCCATTGAGGCGGAACTCGCCCCACGCACTGAAAATCCGTCAGACATCAAACCCATCGACTGCATACAGCCCTCTATCCTACGTCATCCCGACGGTCGGCTTCAGGTGTTGGCACGCACGCGCAACGGTTGGCTCGCCACATCCTACAGTAACGATGGCGGTGAGACGTGGAGCAAGGTGAAATTGTCGGAAGTGCCCAACAACCAGTCGGGCACAGATGCCGTCACTCTCCGCGACGGGCGTCACGTATTGATATACAATCCCTTCTCCACCCTTCCCGGCACCAAGAAAGGTCCCCGCACTCCGCTACAGATTGCCGTGAGCGAGGATGGGGAGCATTGGCGCCCCCTGTTGACGCTGGAAGACAGTCCCATCAGCCAATACTCCTATCCCTCCATCATCGAAGGGCGCGACGGCTCTCTCCACTGTATCTACACTTGGCGAAGGCAGCGTGTGGCATACAAGCGTATAAAGCTGACAGAGACTCTCAAAACAGCCAAACATCGATATTATTAAGCCTATATTAGGGTTAAGATGGCGTGATTTGTCTTTTTCATTAAGTGGAGAATTACATAATTTATACTCCTTTGTTAATAATTGATAATAATTGGGCTAAATGCTTGTATAATCAATAAATTATTTGGAGATAACAAAAATAATAAGTATCTTTGCCGAAGAAATATAAATGACGGTTTATATAAACAACGGTTTACATTATGATATTCTACGACAGGAAGGACGAAATAGAGATATTACAGGAAAACGAGCGACAGGCTCATGACTCCGCTGTATTCACGGTGCTTACTGGAAGACGCCGTGTAGGCAAGACATCGCTCGTAACCCATGCTTTGGAAGGAGTAGAATGGGCTTATCTGTTTGTATCAAAAGACAGCGAGGCTGCTCTTTGCCAAAAGTTCCAACGCGAACTCGAAGAACAGGTGGGCATTCATGTATATGGTCAAGTTACAAATTTCAGAGACCTGTTCAAAGTAATCATGGAAGAATCCACACGCAGGCATTTCACAATTGTAATAGATGAGTTTCAGAATCTTCACAAGATCAACCCCGCCATATTCAGTGAAATACAAGACCTCTGGGATAGATATCACAACATATCCCGCCTCAATCTCATTGTAAGCGGAAGTATAATGTCGCTTATGAAAAGGATTTTTGAGGATGCCAACGAGCCTCTGTATGGTCGTCCAACGTCAAAATTCACATTGCGTCCATTCACTATTAACGTGTTGAAAGAGATTTTCCACGACCATTGCCCCGAATATTCTAATGAAGATTTGCTATGCCTATATATGTTGACTGGCGGTGTGGCAAAATATGTGGAGCTGCTGATGGATGGTAAATGTTTCACAAAGGCAAAAATGCTCAACAACGTATGCCGTCAGGATTCTTATTTTCTCAGCGAAGGGCGTGACTTGATGAATCAGGAATTCAGTGATGACAGTGTGACATATTTCTCCATTTTGCAACTCATCGCCAATGGCATGACACGAAGAGCTGACATAGATGGAGCTTTAATGAAAGACACAGGCGCATTCATTCAGAATCTCGAGCGCGACTTCCGTATCATATCCCGTGTAAAACCCTTGCTGTCAATGCCAAACAGCAAGACATCAGCATATGAAATATCCGACCAGTTCCTAAGATTCTGGTTCAGGTTCGTCTGCCCCTATCAGTCATTGATAGAAAGGCAGCAGTTCTCCTTGCTCCGCAGCAACATAGACACCCACTATGACGTGTTCTCAGGACGCACTCTTGAACAGTATTTCCAAGCCAACCTGATGGAGTCGGGCAAATATACTCAAGTGGGCAACTGGTGGGACCGAAAGGGCGAGAACGAATTGGATATAGTAGCCATAAATGAATTTGACATGACAGGAATGGTGGCAGAGGTGAAACGCAATCCGAAGAAGATAAGCATTTCTAAGATCAAAGACAAGATGTATGCCCTGCCAAAAGAATGTTTCGGCAAATATAATCTTTCTGTTCAAGCATTTTCGTTGGAAGACATGTAAGGCGAAGGCTGTTTGATTTCGACGGCACCATCGCCGACACCAACAAGTGTATCATAGAGACATTCCAACAACATGTATGCCCAACTGCTGCGAGGAAGTTTAGCACTAAAATCACGGTTCCCCCGAAATTTTTATTGCCCGAAATCGCGGTTTCCCCAAAATCTTTGCCTCAGTTTTTTATAAATAATCAAGTCCAAAACTCGTCTTTTCCCTCTGCTACCATCTCACCACTGCATTTCGGGCAGGTGTGGCGGTTCCATCGGCGGATGTTCATACTGCTGCACTTAGGGCATAGGCGTCCCGCCTCACTGTTGAAGGAGGGAGCCACCTCACCGATTATCCCTCCCACAACAATGTTTTGCACAGTATGACAATCAAGACATTCCATAGGGATTATCTCCTGCTGAAACAGTCCCCGACCGTCATATACCTCTGTCTCATATCCACACGAGAGACATCGCATCTTTCTACTCTTTGACATATAAGCACGTTGAAGCCTTACTCACCCTTGCGCCTTATCCATATCTTGTGTGACGCCTGACCAGTGTAGTCAATAGGCATGGTGGGGTCGGCAGTGATTTTGGCAAGTTCCTTGGATGCAGTAGTGCGCGACAGATTGTTCACCTTGGCATATTCTCCCAGGGTGATATGTCCTTTTTCATCAATGATTGCAAGAGCATTCTCAATGCGCTGCTCCAAGGTGTAGAGGTTCTTCTTTAGTTCTCTCGCCCCGGCCATCATTCGTTCAAACCTAGTGTTCATCTGAAGATCACGTATCAGTTTGGGGGATATCTTGAAGTTAAGATCCTTCACTCCCACTCGCCTGTAGAGCATTTGATCATCTTCCTCCTGAATCTCCGTTGGTTTGTCATCGAGAAACTTCAGCGACATTGAGAAAGTGCCGATTTCGTCGAGAGTCACGTTGTTACCCTTTGACAGCAAACTGACCAGCGAATCGGCAATACCGCTTATCACTCCCCTCAGCACTCCCTTATCCACTGTGCGCAGATGATTGTGCAGCACGTCGATAAACTCCTCTGTTCCAAGAGTCTGGTTTATCACCATCTTCGGATATACCGCCCTCTTGCCGGTATTCCTCACGTCATTCATTTCCTGTAGTAAGTACTTTGCCATATTTCTGTTGTTATTTGATTATGATACTTATTGTTATATGTTTATGATACCTATAGTCATTGTCTCATAATATACTGTTATGATTCTTTCGCATTGCCTGTTTACATTTCCAAAGAACGGGTATTCGTGTTATGTTCCGCAGTGCGGTATCTACGTTCCGCAGTGGGGAATGTACATTCCGCAGTGGTGAACGTACGTTCCGCAATGCGGAATATAAACCAAACACGGTGCAAAGATACATTAAAACAAGGTATTATGCAAACATCTATACGACTATCTTTATACATTTACAACTATTTAACACACAGCGTCTCTATAGTATATACTAAGCACACTTGTGAAGCATGCTCAGCCAAGCCCTGGAAGAGCGACATAACACAGCACAGGGTGTGAACCCTGTGTATGTTATTCACCCACACCCCTCCTCTTACGCGCGCGCGTGCGCATACTGTAATTTTTCAATTTCTTCTATCACTTCTATCACTAAATATATTAATCATCTTATTTCCAATGGGTTAAATGTAAAATATTAGTGATAGAAGGCGTGATAGAAGTGATAGAAGAAAGGTTTTTTAACTATATTTTCTTGGATATTTAAA
>SAMEA3663103__coassemble_484_pt1 | contig 17922 bp, 10 predicted proteins | sample SAMEA3663103__metabat2_low_PE_014 | metagenome-assembled genome bin SAMEA3663103 (sample SAMEA3663103) | pig gut metagenome | biome: pig gut; feature: pig-associated habitat; material: faeces | place: France | collected 2012 | reverse complement strand
GGGCTAATCAAAGTATTATCCAAACACAGATACAGGTGGCGTTTTAATGATTAATAAGGAGTTATAATAAGGAGTTATGATGGGGAGTTATAATAAGGAGTTATGATGGGGAGTTATAATAAGGAGTTATTATGGGGAGTTATTATGGGGAGTTAAAGGGCCATTAGTCTCAGCGCTTAGACATTTGGCACATCATAACTTCCCCTCATAACTTCCCCTCATAACTTCCCCAAGAATAACTCCCCCAAAACAAAAGAAAATTATGTTTATAAAGATATTATTGACAATAATATTCCTCTGCATCACAGTGGCAGTGGGAATATATTCAAGAAAACAGGCAAAGTCGGTTGACGGCTTTGTTCTCGGTGGTCGTTCTGTAGGTCCGTGGCTTACAGCTTTTGCCTATGGCACATCCTATTTCTCGGCAGTGGTATTTGTTGGCTATGCCGGACAGTTTGGATGGAAATACGGCTTGTCGGCATCATGGATAGGTGTGGGCAATGCCATCATCGGTTCATTGTTGGCATGGATAGTGCTTGGAAGACGCACAAAACTGATGACACAGCACATACAGAGCCGCACCATGCCCGACTTCTTCGGTACGCGATACTCCGACGAGTGGCTTCGCGTGGTGGCATCCATCATCGCCTTTGTTTTTCTTATCCCATATACCGCAGGAGTGTATATGGGAATATCCAAACTCTTTGAGATGGGATTCGGCATACCCTACGAGTATTGCGCCATCATCATGGCATTGCTCACTGCCGTATATGTCATCCTCGGTGGATATAAGGCCACTGCCATCAACGACTTCATTCAGGGCATCATCATGCTCTTCGGTATCACTACCGTAATCGCGGTTGTGCTCAATAGTCAGGGCGGACTCGTAGAGGCAGTGAACAAGATGGGTGAGGCTGTACCGACGGCACACGACCTGGAAGACAAGTCGGGGCTCTTCGCCAATTTCCAGGCAGGCGACTTCGCCTCTTGGTTTGGTCCTGCACCACTTAGTTTGCTTGGTGTGGTAGTCTTGACATCTCTCGGCACATGGGGACTGCCCCAGATGGTGGGTAAGTTCTACTCCATCACCGACGAGTCGGCCATCCGCCGCGGCACCATCATCTCCACCATTTTCGCCCTCGTGGTGTCGGGTGGATGCTATTTCCTTGGCAGTTTCGGTCGCCTGTTCCCCGAACCGGCATTTAGCATCGCCAAGCATAAGTATGCCTACGACAGTATTGTGCCATCTATGCTCGAAACCCTGCCCGACGTACTCATCGCCCTTGTTGTGCTACTTGTTCTCTCGGCTTCGATGTCAACATTGGCATCACTCGTTCTCACTTCATCATCCACAATGACCCTCGACCTTATCTATCGCGACAAGAAATCAGCCGACGGCGAGGTGGAAGGCGGCGAGATTGACGATGTCGTTGCCGAAAAGATTGAGCGACGCAAGGTTGTCGTGATGCGAGTACTCATAGTGTTCTTCATCGTGCTCTCACTGATGATTGCCCTCAATCCCCCGCAGTTTATTGCCCAGTTGATGGGTATCTCATGGGGAGCCCTCGCCGGTGCCTTCCTCGCCCCGTTTATGTTGGGTCTTTATTGGAAAGGAGTCACCCGTATTGCCGTGTGGGCATGCTTCGTATGGGGAGTGGGATTGACGGTCGTTAACATGATGCTCGGCAATGCACTGATGAACCCCATCGACTGCGGTGCAGTGGCTATGGTGGGCGGTTTCATCGTAGTGTTCGTCGTAAGTCTTTTCACTCCGAAGATGAACAAGGACTACGTGGCACGCATCTTTAATTGTTATAAATGATTGTCTTATCATGATAATTGTATATTACAAAGGAATATAAAAATGAATGACCTAATAGTTTTTTTGAACAAAGGCGACCGCTTTGCGGCTACCAACGGTATGCAACTCACTGAGGTGCGCGAGGGTTATGCCAGAGCTGAGATGAAGGTGGAAGCGCGACATCTCAATGCAGCGGGAGTGTGTCAGGGAGGAGCATATTTCACCCTTGCCGACCTTGCCTTTGCTGCCGTAACCAATTCGCACGGCAATATCACGCTCGGCATACAGAACTCCATCACCTTCCTGCAATCAGCTCATGAGGGTGACACTCTCATTGCCGAGGCTGAGGAGACATTCAATCATCATCGCCTGCCTTTCTGCGAGATACGTGTAAGCAACCAGCGTGGCGAACTCGTATGCATAGTCACAGGGTCGGCATACAGAACTAATAAAATATTGAAAAATTGAAATATTGAATAATTTAAGGATATACAACTATGATTTTAAACAGAGCTATGGAATGTATGGACCGCGAGTCCATGACAAAGCTTCAGACCGAACGTCTGATTGCTACAGTGAAGAGATGTTATGAGAAGGTGCCCTTCTATCGTCGCAAGATGGACAAGATGGGCATCAAACCCGAAGACATCAAGTCGATCGACGATATTCATCGTCTGCCCTTCACCACAAAGCACGACCTGAGAGACGAATATCCCTTCGGTCTGCAGGCTGTACCTCAGAGCGAGGTGGTGCGCATCCACGCATCATCAGGAACCACAGGTAAGCCCGTCGTTGGCACTTACACCAAGAACGACATTGCCATGTGGGCTGAAGGTGCCGCACGTGTTATGGCTGCCAATGGAGTGAGCAAAGGCGACATAGTGCAGGTGAGCTATGGCTACGGACTGTTCACTGGCGGACTCGGAGCTCACGATGCAGCAGGCCTCCTCGGTGCTGTGCAGTTGCCTACTTCTGCCGGCAACTCCGAAAAGCAGATTATGCTTATGAAGGACTTCGGTTCTACGGTGCTCTGCTGTACTCCTTCTTACGCTCTCCACCTTGCAGAGGTAATCGAGAAGAGCGAGACGGTAAATAAGGAAGACCTCAAACTAAAGGTGGGATTCTTCGGTGCCGAACCATGGACTGAGGGTATGCGCAAGGAACTGGAAGAGCGTCTTGGCATCAAAGCTATCGACATCTATGGACTCACCGAGATGTGCGGACCTGGCGTAGGCGGCGAATGTGAATTCCAAAACGGCACTCACCTTTGGGAGGATATGTTCTATCCCGAAATCATCAATCCCGACACACTTGAGCCAGTGGCACCAGGAGAATTCGGCGAACTCGTCTTCACATCGCTTTGCAAGGAAGCTATGCCTATCCTCCGCTATCGCACACGCGACCTCACACGTCTCATCTACGACAAATGTGAGTGCGGACGCACGACTGTGCGTATGGATCGTATCTTAGGTCGCTCTGACGATATGATGATTATCCGTGGCGTTAACGTATTCCCAAGTCAGATAGAGACCTGCCTCACTGAGTTCCCGGCATTCACACCGCAGTATTTCATCACTGTGGATAGAAAGAACAACGAGGATACTTTCGACCTCGATGTCGAACTGCGCAGCGAGTACTTCTCGCCCAACCCATCGAAGCAGATGCCATATATCAAACCACTCTACGACCGTATCGTGTCGATGGTTGGCATCAAACCGAACATCCACATCAAGGAACCCGGACAGATCCAGCGCTCAATCGGTAAGGCAAAGCACGTAAATGACAAGAGGCAGTTTAAATAAAGAGTGAGGAATGAAAACACCTTTAGATTATGATATAGTGACCGAGGCTATCGAACAGATGGGCCTCGGCGACTTCTCTGAAGCTACAATACGCGACATTCAGAGTCTGTCGAGAATATTAGAAGAGAAGACCGGCGAAACAGTGATACACCTAGAAATGGGTGTTCCTGGTCTCAAACCATCTGACATAGCATTGAAGGCCGAACAGGAGGCTCTCGCCAACGGTTGCGCCACCATCTATCCTCCTAATGGTGGTATTCCGCGCATCAAAAAGGCAGCATCAGAATTCGTGAAGGCTTTCATCGGAGTGGATATCGACCCTCTGTGCTGCATTCCTACCACTGGGTCGATGCAGGGCACGTTTGCTGCATTCACCATCTGGCATCATGCCTTCACTGCCAACGAGAAGGGCGAACCTACTGTGCTCTTCATCAATCCCGGATTTCCCGTGCAAACCACCCAGTGTGAGGTGATTGGCATTAGGCATATCGGACTTGATGTACACAGTTATCGTGGTGACGCCCTCATCAACAAGATTGAGGAGATAGTGAAGCAGGAGAACATCTGCGGTATTGTGTATAGCAACCCCAACAACCCGTCGTGGGTATGCTTCAACGAGCACGAACTGGAAGGCATCGGACGGCTCGCCACTGAATATGACTTCATCGTACTGGAAGACCTTGCCTACTTTGCCATGGACTTCCGTCGCGACCTCTCCCACCCCTACCAGGCTCCCTATCAAGCCACGGTGGCACGCTATACCGACAACTACATGCTGTCGGTATCGGGTTCCAAGGCATTCTCGTATGCAGGTCAGCGCATTGGAGTGAGTTGCATAAGCAACAAGCTCTATCACCGTGTCTTTGCGCCTTTGCAGGAGAACTTCGGAGTAGGAGAGTTTGGCAATTTCTTTGCCAACCGACTGATGTACACCTTCTCAAGCGGTACTACCCACAGTGTGCAGCATGCCATGGCGGCACTCATGGAGGCGGCATGTAGCGGAGCATATAACTTCCTCGACGACGTAAGGGAATACGGACGAAGGGCGAAGTATATGAAGGACGTGTTGCTCGCCAACGGGTTCTATCTCGTGTATGACAACGACATGGGTGCTCCCCTCGCCGACGGTTTCTATTTCACTGTGCAATATCCCGGCATGAACGATCTCGAGCTCACCCGTGCCCTGATGTACTACGGTATTGCGGTCTATCCCCTCGACACGATGGGAAGCACCCAACAGGGAGTGCGCATCTGCACCTCCTTCTTCTCTGACAATCTCCGCGCCATCTTCCGCGAGCGCATAGAGATATTCCATCGCAATAAGAGTAAGACATGCGGTTAGCCAGAACATTTGATAACCATAGTTCAATGTGAACCACGAAAAAAGGGACAGAGCTTTAATCCTCTGTCCCTTTTATCAATATATAAATTATCTTTTATCTAACTATTAGATAATTACTTAACGACAATTTTCTTGCCATTCTGAATGCGGATGCCCTTTGCATTAGCACTAACCTTCTGTCCAGCGAGGTTGAAGCTTGCAGCCTTCTCGCTGTTAGCCTCGATACCGTTAATGCCGGTGGGAGTGCCCTTGGAAACAGCAACTACGACATCAGAAAGCTGTGCATCAATCTGATGCATATTTTCGTCAACACCGCTCAACTGAATATTCGTAATTACAATTTCGCTATTATCAGCAAGATTCTCATCAGCCAGCACCTTGAACTCAAGCAAGGAACCGCTGTTCTTCATGTTCTTTAGAGTACCATGGTCAACCATAATACGGATATGCTTCTGAGCCTCATCCTTCATTAACTCAATATAATTATGTGAAGCCAACAATGCTGTTCCACGCTTTGCGTGAGCCTTGTATGGTTCACCATCGGCATCGAAGTCCTCTATCTCTACGTATGACAATCCCTCAGGGAGAATTACGTCAATAAGGAAACTTGAATAAGAAGTTTCAGTTTCGTAGTCAAGAGTGAAAGTAGCCTCCTCACCGGGAGCTACTGTAAGAGGTTCAACAGACATTTTCTGTGCAAACGATGCAGAAACTGTTCCGAAAAGCATAGCCACTGCTACCAATGACTTTGATATTGAACTAAATATTTTCATGATTTCTAAACCTTTTATTATTAATTATTGCGCCATAACTTTTAACACAGTTGCAGTATAATCGGCAAGATTAACAACACCGTCACCATTTACATCATAATCCGAATTAACGTCAGAGTTGAGAATGGCAAGTTTAACTGCAGTAGCGTCCTTCAAATCCCAAACACCATCACCACTCGGGTCATCCACGCTTGCAACGCTTACGCTCAGTTCGTTGCTGAGGTCGTAAGATACGCCGTAAACACTCGAGACTTTGATGTCTGATACCTTAATGTCGCCAGACTTGAAACTATTGTTGGCCATGATGTTCAAACCGAACAGAGTGCCCTCGCTACCCTCAAACTTGTCGCTTGTAAGAGATGAGATAAGCAGCTGGTACTTGTTAGTCTCGCCGGGAAGCAAGCTGATGGAGGCAACGACATTGCCCGACAGACGGTTGCTGTAGGTGATATACTCGCCATCCTTATCCTCTGCCAAGTTGATACCCTCGGGAAGAGTAACTACAGCCTGAAGACCTACGATGTCGATGATATTGTCAAGAGCGAAATCTACGGTAGCAAACTCAAGAGGACGTACTACCACATCAGTCTGCTCATTCTTCAAGTCACCAACGTGTACATTGGCATTAACCTCGCAGGCATCCATATCAAGCCTTACAGGATCAGAAACAGTACCGTTACTACCGATAATCTTTGTAATCTTGATAGAAGAACCCTTATAGTCGATAGCAGCCTTCACCTTAATTCTGAGAAGGGCACCTTCGTTAAGCTTAACTGCCGAGTTTGCCATTTCAGAAGAGGTAGAGAGAATACCCATACGATATACGCTTTCCTTCTGCTTAGCAGCAACTATGCTGTGGCTGGTGCGGGTTATACGTGATGTCACTTTTTCAAGACTACCCTCAACGTATGACAAACCAGTTGGGAAAGTGATGTCAAACTGGAGAGAAGACACAGGATCCTCGTTCTCAAGGATGATGTCGAGAGTCTTGGTCTCTCCGGGAGCGATATCGAAGTCCTCGATATACAGCTTGTTGTTGCCCTGTGCGAATGCAGCTATGCATCCCATGGCGAGCAACATCACTGTAGCCGAGAAGCGTGATGCCATTCCCTTAAGAATGTTATTTGTAACTTTCTTCATAATTTCTGTTATTCTTTAAATTGTTTGAATCTTAGCAACACTTCGCTTGTTTTATGTTGGCAGTCGCCAGACCTCAGCGGCTTAAGGCGACTGCCGCTATAATTACAAAGTTACGTATTACTTATTTAACAACTTTCTTGGTATTGTTATTCTCACCGACGATGATGTTGATGCCCTTCTTAACGGCCTTCATCATCTGACCACCTACAGAGTAGATGCGCTCCTTGACAGAAGCAGCCTCGATGCCTTCGATGCCTGTAGGAACGATAGGACCGTTCTTAGACAGGTAGTAGCTGTTGGCCTGAGCGTCAGAGAAGATGACATTGTCGATGGTGATGTTGCCACCGTTGTAGTCGCTACCAACCTCTACGTCAAGGTAGATGAGAGCTCCGTTGCTGCCGTTGAACTCGTTGTTCTCAACAGTAGAGGCAACCAAACGGTATGTACCGCCGGCAATCTCATTAGCAAAGAGCTCATGTCCGTTAGCACGTGAAGAGAGGCTCTGTCCGGCGAGCTTCATGCCCTGAGGCAGGATGATGTCCATCTGACCGGCTGTGAATGCCTCGGCATTGCTGAGGCTGACAGCCATGCGTACGGTCTTGCCGAAGATTGTTGTCTCCTCTGACTCGTTGGCAACGGTGAGCTGGTCGGCAGAAGCGTCGAATGCGCGAGCTCTTGAAGGAGCAGCAGCCTGAGGACCTGTAACTGAACCGTGGAAGATGAGGTTAGAGATACCTGTCATATCGGCAACAGTGATCACCTCGTCACCATTAACATCACCTGCATAGCGCTTTGCCTCAGAGATTTCCTCGAACTTCTTGGCCTTGAGAATCCAACCGCGAACCTCAGAGTAGTCGTTAACTGTCACGAGCTTGTCGTTGTCGGCGTCACCAAGGATGTAAGCGAGGTCCTCAACATCGGTTGCAAACTTCTCGGCATCAGCCTGAAGCTGAGCGATACGCTCCTGCAGGATTGGCCATGCCTCAGCGAGGTATTCTACACGAAGTTCTGTGGAATAGCCCCATGTACCATAATCATTCCAAACGCGGCAGTCCTTGCCATCGATATCGTAGGAAACGGAGTTGTCCTGAGCATCGGTGTTATAGTTGTCAGCGTAGCCGGCAAGCTGCGAGATTCTGTTGTACTCGGCCTCCAGTAAGGCTGAGCGGTTGCCACCGTAAGTCAGCTGGCTCTTGCGAGCAAGAGATTCAGAGAGATCTATGTTCAAATCGATGATTCTACCGGCAGCCTCGTAAACGGTAGCGTCTTTCTCCATGTTGAAGATAGAACTGCTCACACCGTTAATTTTGTTGTAGAGATCATCATTGTAAGCCAAGGTGACATTGGTATGTCCTTTCTCAAGCTGCTCGTTGTATGTTGCGATTGAGCTCTTGATGTTACTGTATGTCGAATTGATAACATCCTGTCCATAGTAAGCCTTGCGATGAGTGAAGGCATTGATACGCTCGTAACTCTCCTCGAGTTCGGCAGCATAGCCTGTGAGCTGGTTGCTGAGCTGAGCATAAAGAACGTCGTTGTTATACTGCTTGTTGTATTCAACATACAAATCGCTACCCCATCCAGGAACGGCGCTGTTGATGTTGGCGAGATCGAAGAGCAACTGATCCTTGTAAATCAGGATCTGACCAGCCTCAACCTTAGTCTGATAGTCAACCTTAACAGCCTCGAAGTCGGCACGGAGTTCCTGAACACCAGCCAAATATAGTTTTTGGGTAGCTTCATTGTATCCAGCCCAATCCTCAGCCTGCTTAATCAGAGGCTCGATGTTGGTGAGCTGAGTCTCGATGGCTGCAGTTGCGTCGGCAATCTGAGTGTTCTCATACATTGCGTTGAGCTCGCTGTTGATCTTGGCGATGTTACCCTCCAGGGCGAGCAATTGGCTGCAAGCACCTTCGAACATGGTAATACCAACTTTTCCATACTTGGTCTCGATAGCATCAGCATCAGTATAGAGCCTAGCAATCTGGGCGTCATACTCCTTAACGCTCTCGAGGTCTTGCTTGGCAACCTGGTTGTACTCTTCCTTAACCTCATCGATGATGGCTTTAAGCGCAACAACCTCATTCTGGACAGTGATATTCTTCAGGACCTCAATGCGCTGTGGATAACCATCGCGGTTTACCTTGCTGACCTTAGCGTTGAATATTTGCTCCTTATCATCGCAAAGACCAGAGTTCTTCCAAGATTCGATTTCCTCACGATCAGCCTTGAGGTCGTTCTCGATTTGGTTGAGTAATGTGAATACAGAACCTGCCTGGTGAGCCACGATGAGCGACTTGACAGTCTCGGCAACGCCGTTGAAGTCAGCCACAACGAGTTCAAGAGCAGCGTCCATTCTGTCGTAAGCATCAAGGTTGGCCTTGTTGCCAGCCGACAACTCGAATGCCTCCTGATATACGTCGGAGTGGTCGGTGACAGCGTCAGAGCCATAGTATGCCTCACAAAGGGGCTTAACCTGGTTGATGATAAGCCAATCACTGCTATAGTAATTCTTAACAGCGGCATCGATGGTGTTAGCCTTGAGTGTTTCAAGCTGTGCGAGATAAGCGGCATTGTCAATTTCTCCGAATCCGGCGATAGCCGTCGTCTCAGCCTCGTAAACAGCGGTTACATCATTCACGAGTTTGTCCTTCTCTGCATCGCAAGCCTTTGCGAGGTCATTGCTAAGCATGGTATAGAGATTGTTGTTGAGAGTCTCCATCCATTTGTCAACATTCACAGCATAGAACTTGTCGTGAACAGTACCGTCGGCATCGATAGCACCGGCAGCCATTGCCTCTGCAATAACGTCCTTGACATCCTTAAAGGCATCTGCCTTGCCAGAGTATGTGAATGTAGCGATTCTGCCTTCGTAATAAGTCACTTGAGACTCGGCATTAGTGATAGTGTTTTGGAATGCAGTAAGCGCAACCTGATTAACCTTGTCCTGATACTCAAGTATCTTGGTGTTAATCTCACTTGTATATTGTATTGCAATATCTTCCCACTTCTTAGCTTTGTAGATGTCGTTCACGCCGTCGGTAACATCGTTGACATACTTGGTATAGTCAGTGTTCTCATCCGACTTCAGTTTGCGTAGCAAGTCTGCGTAAGCATAGATATCGTCGTGATATGCGATGAGGTTGTCAAGAGCGGTCTGGAGAGCGTCGTTCTTGATGGTGCTGAACTTGTTGAGGGTCTCGATAGCGCTATTGAATGCATTGTTTGCAGTCGTATAAACCGCAAGGAAGTTTTCATGCTGATCAGCATTTGTTTTGTCAACATTAGCATCGTAGTTGTCCTTAGACTCGTTGCCAATCTTGATTACTTCGTCAGAGATGCGCTTGATTTCAGCCTGGATAGCCTCATTCTGTGCCTTGGCCTCACCCTTTGCAAAAGCATCCTTTATAGTTGTGTTCTTGAGGGTGTTGATAGCTTCCTGTAGCACGGCGAGATCCTTCAGATAGTCCTTAGCCTTGTCTGAGAGGTCTTTCTCAGAGATAGTGTTATATACGCTAGTCCATGTATTCTGCAGGTTCTCAACGTCAGCCAACTGTGTGTAATATGTGTTCTCATTGACCAGAACATTTTCTGCGAATGTCTCAGCATTCTTCTTGATGCTATTAGCCGCATTGATAAGAGTCTCCTTGTCAGCGACAGCCTTGATGGCAGCATAAGAAGTCTCTGTATCCGTTGAAACCTGTGCGAGAGCAGCATTCAGCTTCTTCATCTCATCGCGATAGTACTGGAATGCGGTAGAGTGAGTGTGTGTGTTCACAGGATTATCCATCACTGCATCGAGAGTAGCCTGAGCATCAGCGATTACAGGAATGATGGCATCGTAAGCGGCCTTGTTGGCAACGGCAGCCTTGGCAGCATCAACGAGCGTTGTGAGGTCCGTCTCAATCTTGTCAAGAGCATCCTTTACCTCAGCAAGGCTTGCGATAGCAGTTGCGGCAGCGTCTTGCTTTGCAGAGTTTTCTGCATTAACGTCGTTCTTAACAGCGGTGTATGCATTCTCTGCGTTAGTCTTATTTGTCTTAACATCATCCAAGAGACCTTGGATTCTTGTCTGCTCAGGAGTGATGGCGTCAGTCTGGTTACCGAAGTCACCTGTAATTCCATCAAGAAGACCCTGGAATTTATTGATACGACTCTGGGCCTCAGCAAGCACAGCGTCAGCAGCGTTGATAGCCGAGTTCTTGTCAAACTCAGACTTCATGCTCTTGTAATCGCTTGTCAGTTTTGCGATATCGTATGACACCACATCGTCGGCAGCATCCTTCAACTTGTTCATATGTTTTGCATTGGTCAGCTTCTTGGCAGCTTCTACCTTGGTGTTGATGGCTTTAATCTGCTTATCGATATTTGCGATAGCCTGAGCGTAGGTCTCGCCTGTAACAGGGAATGAACCGTTGAGTGAAACAGCATCATCGTCACCAACCTCTTTCGTCAATGCGTCGAGCAGATCCTGCTGTTCCTTGGCGTAAGCTACGGCTGTGTTGTAGAAACCGAGAGCCGCTCCAGTCTGTTTTTTATACGAGAAGATATTGTTGTTAATATCCTTTTCAGATTTGGGGTATGTATTAGCATTGAATGCCTCTGCGGAGTAATTATCGAACGCATTTTTAGCACCATCACGCAGATTCTTAATCTGACCGTTTGTTGTATTGTAAAGAGGTGCGAAATATGTAGCAGCGTCATAAAGTCCATCATCCGACTTGGCGGCAGCTGCGGCGTCACGATTTGCATCCAGGTCAGTCTGCAGTGCCTCAATGGCGAGAGACAACACGTTTGTATAGCAGTCGTAGTTGTCGATAACAGCCTGATAACCATGACCCTTGTTGTCGTCAATAGCATTAGTGGCGTTTGTGATATCAGTCTTTGTTCCGCTATAATTGAACTTGCTGAGGTCGTTGCTACCATTTGCATAGTGTTTGTTGATTTCTGCTGTCAAATTGTTGATAGAAGTCTGAACAGCTTCGATATCGGCATTGCACTCGGTGAGGTTACGCTTTGTCAGCTCAGTCTTAATTGCATCAAGCGCGTCCTGAAGACCCTTAACGTCAGCATCAGCCTGAGTCTTGGCAGCCTCCTCAATTTTCATCAAGTCAACATAACCCGAAACAAGGGTTTCAATATCTCCCTGAGTTCTCTGGATGTCGCCGAGATTCTCGCCCAACTTGGTAGGACATTTCTTGTCGGCATAAAGAGACTCGTTTAACTTGTTGGCAGCCTCAATGATGCGGAAGAGGTCATTGAGCTTGACGGTTGCCTCGTTCTGCCAGTTCTCGTATGTAGGACGTGGCAATTTCTCGATAGCCTTCAAAACCTGCTCATTAAAAGCAGCCTTAGCCTCGTCGTAAGCGGCCTTGACAAGATTGTAAGATCTTTCGTTGTCGGCATAGGCTTGATCCTCAGCAGCAATGTTTACTATAATCTTGTTGATGGAATTTGTATATGATTTAATTGTATTTTTAATAGTCTGCTTATCGCCTACAATATCCTGCTTTGTCAGGTCATAACCTTTAATTTTCTCTCCGAGAGCCTCCACACCGACTTCCTGAAGAGCCTTCTTCTTGTCTGCGCCAATATTGGGATAATTGTCACAGGCAAGAACATAAGCGTTGTATGTTTTCTCAAGCTCACCGTAAAGACCTATAAGTTCATTGTAAGCGGTATAAGGCTTCTGAGCCATAACTGCTCCTTCTTTAGCACCTGATATACGTGCCAAGAAAGCATTTTTGTCGGGCTCTTCAAGTTTCTCGTCATCATTGTAGAGATCCTCAAGATCTTTCTCGATATAGCTGATGCTGAGCAGCCATTCTTCTTTTACATCAAGGCAATTAGCCTGAATGTAGTTGGTGACAGTGTTGAGCTCCTGACGCAATTCCTCAATCGCAGCCTTCTTTTTTGCGATGAGTTCGTCCTTCTGCTCTTGTGTCAATTCCTCTGCAGCCTGTGCATAGACAGGGGCGAGTGCCGCAAGGGCGGCAACAGAAAGTGTAACTTTGTTCATAATCTGTTCTTTTAAGTTAATACTATGTGATTTTTATAATTTTACCTTATATTTATATATGTAGGATAGAGGGTTGCATTCCCTTACCTATTTTTATATATAGAACCGCATGTAATATATATATATCCGACCGCAAAATTACATATTTTTATCTTACGGCAACTTCTTTTTAAAGCGCCTTTTCGTGAAACTAATAATTTTATTCGTGAATTTTGCGATAAGTGTATTTTAGTACCTACAGATTATGAAAATAGACCTTGTGACTACTCATTAATGTTTCCGCTCAGCATCTCAATAAGATTTCTGAGTATCTGCTTGGGGAGAGTGAGAGAATGATGCTTGCCGTTGGCATCAGCAAGAAGAACGACCTGCTTGACAGTGTTGACATGAAAGACATGATGAAGATTGATGATATACTTTCGCCCCACCCTGACGAGGAAACGCTCATCAGTGTCCAATGCGTGTATTTGCTGCTCCACCTTTGAAAGGCTGAAGGGCATCATAAAATGAGCACCGGAGATATATGTCACATGGGTATAGTGGTCGTCAGCCTGCATATACAGCACGCTGTCGCAATGTATCACATACATCTCGTTGTATGAACTCAATACAATTCTCATCATCTTCACTTTGCTTCAGGTCGGCCATTTTTCTCCGACAGATAAATTTATACAAAGGTACAAATTTCCTCGATAAAACCCGCTTGTTATCTGAAACTTTTTCGTGAAACCACCAATATATTACGTGAAACCACGTTTTTTTTAATTATAATAAGAGAAGGAACAAAACAAAAAGTCCTGTCCCTTCCCTCAACAATATTAATAATTCTTTGTTACACTTTTCCGAATTACTTAACTATAACCTTCTTGCCGTTCTGGATGCGGATGCCCTTGGTTACAGCAACTACGGCATAAAAGTTATGCATTTTTTCTGAATGGAATAGCTGTTCCAATTGCCCGTTGGACGAACTTTGGAGAATAAATGACGAAATATGGGGTTTATTATTTGAAGAGGGATATATGCTTATTATCTGATGGTTAGAATGAAGTTTTTTTGCGGCGGGCGGTCTTACATAAAGTAAAGACCCTACAACGGGGGATGTCTGCGGCGGTTTTATAGACCACAGATTGGCACAGATTAACACAGATTTAGAGCCTTTGGCTCTGATTATTGATTGTTGATTATTGATTATTGATTGATTGTAATCTGTGATAAGATGTGATAATCTGCGGACGAAGCAAAAAAAAGGTGAAACATTTGGCGGTTTCGGATTTTATTCGTACTTTTGTGGCGGATTTAAATCATAAAGCATAATGGAAGGGATAGAAGATAGATATATCAGCCTGCTTACCGACTTCGGATTCAAGCGCATATTCGGCACGGCTCCCAACAAGGACTTGCTGACCAGTTTCCTTAATAGCCTCTTCAACGGAAAGAAGGTTATCAAGGAACTGAGCTACGGGAACCAGGAGCATGTGGGGGACGTTTATACCGAAAGAAAGGCTATTTTCGACGTCTATTGCGAAAGCACCGACGGCGAGAAGTTCATCGTGGAGATGCAGAACGCGTCGCAGAAGTATTTTAAGGACAGGTCGGTGTTTTACTCGACATTCCCCATCAGGGAACAGGCTCCCAAGAAAGCGCAATGGGACTACAACCTTAGTCCTGTTTATACCGTGGCACTGCTTAACTACGAGATGAACGAATCGGCTTTTGACCAGAAAAAGATAAAACACCACGTGAAACTGTGTGACACCGGAACTCGCAAGATATTCTATGACAAACTGGTGTTCATATATGTGGAGGTGGCAAAGTTCAACAAGACGGAGGATGAACTTGTTACCCTATACGACAAGTGGCTGTATGTGCTGAAGAACTTGGCGAGCCTGCCGGAACGTCCTGCCGCACTGCGCGACAAGATTTTCGACCGCCTGTTCCAGATTGCAGAGATTTCAAAGTTCACGCCTTCGGAGCGAAAGGAATACGAGGACAGCCTAAAGACTTACAGGGACCTGAAGAACTGCATCGACTCGGCTGAGGAGAAAGGCGCAGCCAAAGGATTTAAAAAAGGAAAAGCTGAGGGTATTGAAATCGGGAAGGCTGAGGGTATTGAAATCGGAAAAGCTGAAGGTATTGAAATCGGAAAGACTGAGGGTATTGAAATCGGAAAGACTGAGGGTATTGAAATCGGAAAAGCTGAGGGTATTCTACAGACTGCAAAGAATTTGAAGAATATGGGATTTAGCTCTTATGACATACAGAAAGCTACTGGTCTGACAGAGGAAGATATCCGGAATTTATAATCTGTGCTAATCTGTGGACAAAGCCAAAAAAAGCGGGGTAACATTTGGCGGTCTCGGTTTTTATTCGTACTTTTGTGGCGGATTTAAATCTACGGTTTGCTGACCATTATTAAGGTTATGTCTCGACTCCTATCCCGCCACCCTCACGCAGGCATCGGCATTTATGGAGCCTCAACCTTTGCTACATCGGCGCAGATGTTTGGAGTCGGTTGCAAAATTATGAAAAAAATCCGAATTAATTGCATAATCGGCTGAAAAGTTATGCCTTTTCAGCCGATTTTTTTAATTTATAACAAAAATTGCACACAATGTCACCTCTCTATCCTTATCCTCGCATCCACTGCCACCACGTCATCCTCGTCGGCGAGCAGTGGGTTGATGTCGAGTTCCTTAATCTCGGTGGCAAAGCGAAGGAGGGTGGAGAGGCGGACGATAATCTCGGTGTATTTCTTCTCGTTGACACCCTTTTGTCCTCGCGTACCTTTTATTATCTTATACGCACGTAAGGAATGAATCATCGACGAGGCCTCGGGATAGGACAATGGGGCAAGACCGCTCGACACGTCCTTCAACACCTCAACGAAGATGCCTCCCATGCCGCAGAGAACAACATGACCGAATTTCTCCTCATACTTCGCTCCGATAAATAGCTCAGTGCCGCGCAACATCTTTTGCACCATCACTGCATGTGCACCCTCAATCTCCATCATGCGCTCAAACTCCAAGGCAAGATGTTTCTCGGTACGGATATTCAACGCCACTCCGCCAACATCGCTCTTATGAATCGGTCCTACCACCTTCGCCACAACGGGATAACCAATCTTATTGGCAAACTCGATGAGCTGCTGCTTGTCGTCGCTCACCTTCTCGGGCACCATCGGTATGCCGGCACACTCGAAGAGTTGGCGCACCACCTGGGGCTCGACAAATCCATCTTCCTTTATCTCGGATATTATCTGACGAATGCGAGGTACATCCACACCGAAGAGCTCTATCTCGGGACGAGCGGGACTTGGAGTGGAGATGATACGCGAGAGCGACACAGCCAGGGTAACCTCGTCGCTGAAATTGACATGTCCTTTTTTAAGGAACTCTGCCACCTCAGGACCGGCAGTATGCAATGACGGAAGGATGGGGAATATAGGTTTCTTACATTCCAATATTTTCTTGTGCAGCACATCGTATGTCTCGAAGAGTTTCACGAGTCCCGGTGTTCCGAAGATAACCATGATGGCATCCACCTCGTCGAATCGGTTATCACAGTAGTCGATGGCAGTGGCGAGTTGTTCGGGAGTACCCGTTGCAAGGATATCAATCGGGTTGGCAACCGACGCTCCGGGGAAGAGCTTCGACTTAAGTTCTTCGGCAGCCTCACCCGTAAACTGCGGCACTTGCAGTCCGCCTTTCGACAAGGCATCGGTGAGCATGACTCCAGGACCGCCTGCATGGGTGACGATGGCGAAACTGCCCAAGCCATTTCCACCCTGTCCCCCAACTGTAGGCAGACATGAGAATATGCAGCCCACAGTAGTCAGTTCCTCGCGAGAGAAACATCTAACTATTCCAGCCTTGCGGAAGAGAGCCTCAACAGCGGAATCGCTCGACGCTATGGCACCGGTATGCGATGACGCAGCCCTACTGCCGCTCTCGCTCGAACCGCTCTTGATGGCTGCTATGCGACAACCTTTCCTTATAAGCGAACTGGCATGGAAGAGCAGTTTGTCGGGATTGGAGATATTCTCCACATACAACAATTTTATCGTAGGATCGGTATCTGGATTGAAATTCTCATCCATATACTGCAACACATCCTCAATACCAATCTGCTTGCCATTGCCTATTGACCAAACAGAATTAAACTGCAATCCCTTCATCACTGCCGACTCAAGGATGAACACTGCAGTGGCTCCCGAACCGCTGATAAAATCCACTCCTTTGGGATTAAGATTCGGAATGGGTTTGGTGAATACACTGTGATGCCAGTTGTTGAGCAGTCCGATGCAATTCGGACCAATCAGCGAAGCATTGTATTGCCTACATGTCTCGAGGATGTCAGCCTCTAATCGCGCCCCCTCTTCAGTCTCCTCACCAAATCCCGCCGAAATGATGATGAATGCCCTCGTCTGCTTCTCCGCAGCAAGAGTCTTCACCGTGTCGGGACAGAATCGTGCCGGTATGACAAGAATGGCAAGTTCCGTAGGCGGCAACTCCTTCACATCGTGAAACACCTTGATACCCTGCACCTCGTCCTCCTTGGGATTGACGATGCGCAATGTTCCTTCGAAACCACCCTGAATGATGTTCCTTACGATGGCTCCTCCTGGTTTGTGGTAGTTATTCGAACCACCCACAACCACAATTGATTCCGGTTGTATAAGTTCTCTGTTTATCATACTTATGTCATTTTGCCCACAAAGATAATTCTTTTTTCCAAAATAGAGCTATTCACAAACATATTTCTTTTGATTTTTTATAAAAAAGAGAGAATTATTTGTGGATATGGAGATTTTTTCTTATTTTTGCCGGAAAAATGTATAACAGTTTATAATAACGAGAAAACCATGTATAGAAGGAAACTATTACTGATGCTTTCCGCACTGATGGTCGGAATCATCGCCATTGCAGCCCCGCGAACAGCGGAGCAAGCAAAGAAAATTGCCACAGAACAAGCGCGCAAGTTAGGTATCACCAATGCCCAACCACTACTGATGGAAAAAGCCTCGCCACGCAGGGCAGTATGTA
>SAMEA3663103__coassemble_479_pt1 | contig 17996 bp, 13 predicted proteins | sample SAMEA3663103__metabat2_low_PE_014 | metagenome-assembled genome bin SAMEA3663103 (sample SAMEA3663103) | pig gut metagenome | biome: pig gut; feature: pig-associated habitat; material: faeces | place: France | collected 2012 | reverse complement strand
GGGGAAGGTTGTTGGGGGGGATGTCATTCACACAGGGCTCACGCCCTGTGCTAGGTTATGTCGCCCTTCCAGGGCTTGGCTGTGCTAGTGCATGATTCATTGCCTAAAAAAGTATTGTCCTCTCTTGCGGGTGATATTGCCGAAGAGAATAGCATGACGTGGACAATGATGATAACATGCGAGGCATCCTGTGCAGGAGTTGTCGTGATTCCATCGGGGGGAAAAACTGTTGTCAATGCCTTGGTTGGATATATTGCCCACGGGACATACACTGGCACATTTTCCGCAGTGGATGCATTGCTGGGTGATTACCTCAAACTTGCGGTCGTTAACCATCCGACGGTTGAAGTATTCACCGATGACGTGGGTGAGAAGCCACGGAGCAGTGCCCTTTGACAGATAATCACCTTCCTCGCGACGTCGGATTTTATCTACTATCATTGCTATCCGAGGTCCAGCCATCTTGAGTTTTGTGACCTCAACGTCCTTGGGGTCGGTATCCATAAACGGAAGGCAGACGTAGGTGTTGGGCATCTGCACGGATACACTGAGACGGAGCGACATGCCGCGTGACTGCAATTCCTTGCGGAATATGTCAAGCGCCAAACCGGTTTCGTCGCCACAGGTGCAGACTGCAAAGATGTATCTGTCGGCAAAGATGGAGTGGGGCAGTGAACGCACAAACTGACGCATGATATGCGGTGGTTGCCATCCATGTATGGGGAAGGCAAAACCTATGGGTTCTTTTGTGTCGCTGGCTTCGAAATCCGCTTTGCAGATATCTATAGCCTCGCACTGCAGTTGGTTGGCAATGCTCGTTGCCACCCACTTGGTGTTTCCTGTGCCGGAGAAATAGTATATCATATATAAAACAATTTTAAGTTTCGCATGTGCTCAACTTTTTGGAAGTTAAGGAGTTAAGGAGTTATCGCTCCCGTTGGTCGCTGGGAGGAGTTTCCTTGAGCGGTAGCGAAAAAAGCCATTAGTATTGAGCATTGGATATAAGCGCAACAACATTTGGCTTAACTCCTTAACTCCTTAACTCCTTAACTACCAACTATTATCCTTACTAACGAAAGTTGAATTATATTATCATTCGACAAAGGTAATGCAAATAAATTGCAAAAGCCATGTTAGTTATGAAAAATTAACCAAAGTAATGATATTTTTTGGGAAAAATGATATACCTTTGCAGCCAACAATGAAATTTATAAGCAGGAGATGAAAAAAGCGACATCCATATTCTTTGTGTTGCTGGCCAATATAATTATATTGGCTCATCCTCTTATTCCACATCATCACAAGGGATTGTTTGAGACGTTCGTCCATGTGCACTATCTTAGTGAGGATTGTGATGATATGCATCCAATGCATGGAGAGACTCATAGTCACAATCCCCATTCGGGTGAATGTGCTATCGGTGAAACTATTGTATCGACGGAAGATTTTGATTTCTCATGTCTGCCCGACTTGTTTTTGGCGGATATATATACAACTAATATTTTATTTGAGGATAATGACTCTCTGACAGAGACACATTATCTTGCTGGAATATATCTTGAGGATATATACCGGAGTATAGGATTGAGGGCTCCGCCTGTCGCTGCGTAATATTTTCTATTTAAGGGAGTTAAAGGAGTTAAAGGAGTTCAGGGAGTTAAAGACGTATGTCTCTTCCTTTAATATTAGCGACAAAAAACAATGAAAAAACATATTATGATATTTGCGCTACTGCTGGCAGCAGTGGCTATAATTGGTTGTGGAGATGCACACAACCATTCAGACGAGGCGGATGAGCATGAAGTGAAACTGCAACTGACGGCGTATGGCAACGACTTTGAGGTATATGCCGAGGCAACACCATTTGTAGTGGGAGAGAAGAGTGATATACTCGCTCATTTCACATTATTGAATAACTTCAAACCGCTGACTGGGGGCAGTGTGACTGCTAGTCTGATTGTGGGTGGCAAGAAGGTGATCGAGACGGTGAAGACTCCCGCTCATCCGGGAATATATAAATTTGACATCACTCCCGAGACTGCGGGTAGGGGACAAATCGTGTTTGATATACAATCCGATTCCGTAAAATCACAAATTATTGTGAAGGATGTGAACGTATATACCAAGAGGGAAGATGCACAACATGCAGCTGCTGACGCCGTGGTGGAGAGCAGTAATGCAGTGGTATTCACCAAGGAGATGAGTTGGAAGGTGGATTTCTCTACCGAACCATGCCGCAAGGAACCGTTCGGACAGGTGATTCGCACGATGGCACAGGTGGAACCTACGCAAGGTGATGAACGAGTGATTATCGCCAAGGCGGGGGGAATAGTGACATTCCACTCGAATGACATTACCGACGGAAAGGCGGTGAATATAAATCAACCTATTGTATATATCAATAGCGGAGATATGGCTGACGACAACCTTATCGTGAGATATAAGGAGGCGGAAAGCAATTATAGTCTTGCACAGAAGGAATATGAGAGGAAAAAGACTCTCGCTGCCGACAAGATTGTGGCTGAGAGTGAGATGCTTAAGGCAAAGGCCGACTATGAGGCGGCGGCAGCGATATACTCCAACCTGCGCAAGAACTTCGCTTCGGGAGGACAGGCTGTCACCAGTCCTATCAGCGGATTCATCAAGCGACTTCTGGTGAGCAACGGGCAATATGTTGAGGCTGGACAGCCAATTGCTTCGGTGGCGCAAAATAGAAATCTGTTTATTCGTGCCGAGATTCCATCAAGATATTACTCTCTGTTGGGGAATATCGAAACGGCCAACATCAGGTTGCTGAATGACAAAAGCGTATATTCACTGAGCGATGTGGGCGGAACGATGGTGTCGTATGGCAAATCGGTGGATGCCAACAATCCGCTTCTGCCCGTGGTGTTCAAGGTGAACAACACCATCGACCTGCTCCCGGGCTCGTTTGTAGAGATGTATATCAAGACCCGCAATACGCAACCTGCGATCACCGTTCCCTCAATATCCATTGTGGAAGAGATGGGCAACTATTTCGTATATGTGCAACTCACGCCGGAGTTCTTTGAGAAAAGGGAAGTGAGAATCGGACAGACCGACGGGAAGCGCACGGAGATAGTGTCTGGACTGAAAGAGGGAGAGCGAGTAGTGGGCAAAGGTGCCATATTGGTGAAACTCGCACAAGCCTCTGGTACGCTTGACGCTCATTCCGGACATGTGCACTAACTTGCAGGAGGACAGGATATGATGGAATTAATTAACAACATCATCAGGTTTTCACTGAAGAACAGGCTGATTATCCTGCTCGGGGCGGCATTGATGATTGGTGCGGGAATATATTCGTCGAGGAACATGAATATCGACGTGTTTCCCGACCTTACTGCCCCCACGGTGGTGGTGATGACCGATGCCAAGGGTATGGCGGCTGAGGAGGTGGAACGACTGGTGACATTCCCCATCGAGACGGCTGTGAACGGAGCTACCAACGTGAGGCGCGTACGCTCTGCCTCGATGCAGGGATATTCGTTTGTATGGGCTGAATTCAACTGGGGCATGGACATCTTCAAGGCCCGACAGATAATATCCGAGAAGATGGTGGCACTGGGCAACTCACTGCCATCGGGCATTACTCCGGTATTGGCTCCACAATCCAGTATAATGGGTGAGATATTGTTCATCGGCCTACAGTCGGACACCACTTCCATGATGGAACTGCGCACATTGGCCGACTGGGTAATCAAACCGGCAATACTTGCCACTGGCGGTGTGTCGCAGGTGACAAACATCGGTGGGGAGTTAAAGCAATATCAGATTATTGCCGACCCGCAGAGAATGAGAGCCTATGGCGTAAGTCTCGCCGAACTGGAGGAGGTGGGACGCTCGTTCAGCAATAATTCAGTGGGTAGTGTCATCAGGGATTATGGCAATGAATATGCCCTGAGGGGAATGGCGAGAACGACCGACCTGGAAGCTCTCGGCAACTCACTCGTGAAGACAGTGAACGGCAAACCGATAGTGCTATCCGATGTGGCGGATGTGACCATCGGGCATGCCCTTCGTATGGGCAACGCTTCGCAGAACGCCAAACCGTCGGTGATTCTTTCGGTGTCGAAGCAACCGAATATCAACACTCTGAAAGTGACAGAACAGATTGAGGCTAATCTCAATGATATCAAGAAGTCGCTTCCGTCGGACGTGCGTATGGACACCAAGATATTCAGGCAGGCCGACTTTATCGAGGCATCGGTGAATAACGTGGGGCGGTCATTGATTGAGGGAGCTCTCTTTGCCGTTGTCATCCTCTTCATCTTCCTCGCCAGCACCCGCACAACAATCATCTCGGTTGTTGCCATTCCGCTGTCGTTGTTGGGTACGTGTATCGTGCTCTATTTCATGGGTATGGAAATCAATACAATGACTCTTGGCGGAATGTGTATTGCCATCGGCTCATTGGTTGACGATGCTATCATCGACGTGGAGAATGTGTATAAGCGTTTGCGCGAGAATCACCGTCGCCCCAAAGAGGAGCGACTCCCGGTGTTTGATGTGGTCTTTGAGGCATCCAAGGAAATTCGTGCCTCCATACTTAATGCCACATTGATCATTATGGTGGCTTTTGTTCCTCTCTTCTTCCTCTCGGGTATGGAGGGACGCATGCTCAAGCCACTTGGTATAGCATATATCATATCATTGGTAATGTCGATGATAGTGGCAATGACAGTCACTCCGTTGTTGTGCAAGATGATGCTGTCTGGCGACAAATATCTCGACAAGAACGAGAAGGACAGTTGGATAACGCGCACATTGTCTGCCGGATATTTCAAGTCGCTGTCGTGGGTGCTTGCCCACAAGAAGACGGTTGTAGGTTCCACTCTAGTTGCCTTCGTGGCGGCGATAGTATTGTTCTCCACAATGGGAAGGAGCTTTTTGCCGGAGTTTAACGAGGGTTCTGCCGTGATCACTGCGGTAGCCAAACCAGGTGTGTCATTGGATGTCAACGACCAGTTGGGATATTTGATGGAGAAGGAACTGCTGAAGGTGCCGGAGGTGACAGGAACGGCTCGACGTACGGGACGAGGTGAACTCGACGAACATTCGCAATCCACCTATAGTGCTGAGATAGATGTGCATTTCATTCTCAAGGACCGCCCGCGCGAAGAGGTGTTCAACGACATGCGCCATCGGTTGGCGGGAGTGCCGGGAGTGGCCATCACCATCGGTCAACCTCTTGGACATCGTATTGACCACATGCTATCGGGTACGCGAGCCAATATCGCCATCAAACTCTTCGGCACCGATTTGAGTCGGATGTTCATGATAGGCAATCAGATCAAGTCGTCGATAGAGGGTATCGACGGATTGGTGGATGTGGCCGTGGAGCAACAGGTGGAGACTCCACAGATACAGGTGCGCGCCAACCGCACGGCATTGGCAAAATATGGTATCACGGTGGATGATTTCAACAAATTCATCGAGATGGCTTTCTCGGGCGAGAAGATAGCCGACATCTATGAGGGTCAGCGAAAGTTTGACGTCATCCTGCGTCTTAATGGTTGCGACGCCGCAAATATGGAGTCGGTGCGCAAGGCATTGATTGACACTGGCAATGGCGCAAAGGTGCCCTTGGAGGAAGTGGCTGAGATAGTGTCGGCAGGAGGTCCCAACACCATCAGTCGCGAGAATGTGCAGCGCAAACTTGTTGTCTCTGCCAATGTGTCGGGTAGGGATGTGGGCAGTGTGGTGAGTGATATACAGAACACGGTGAGCGAGAAGATCCATTTGCCCGAAGGCTATCGTGTGGAATACGGCGGACAGTTTGAGAGTGCACAGAGTGCATCGCGCACATTGTTCATCACCACCATCATGGCATTGCTCATCATCTATCTGCTGCTTTATGGCGAGTTTAAGAAAGTGTCGCTTTCGGCTCTCGTATTGCTCAATCTGCCCTTTGCCCTCATCGGAGGAGTATTGGCGGTGTTCTTCACCTCCGACGTGATATCCATACCGTCGATTATCGGATTTATCACCTTGTTTGGTGTTGCCACACGCAATGGCATCTTGCTCATCTCGCGTTATCAGCATTTGCAGCAGGAAGGCACTCCTCTGGGCGAGACAGTGTTGCATGGCTCTATCGACCGCCTCAATCCCATACTTATGACGGCATTGACCTCAGCCCTTGCCCTGATACCCCTGGTGGTCAATGGGGATAAGGCTGGCAATGAGATACAAAGTCCTATGGCGGTTGTGGTGTTGGGGGGATTGCTCACCTCTACATTACTCAATCTGTATGTAATGCCTGTAGTATATGAATGGTATGACAAACGTAAGAAATAAATAATTATCATCATGAGAAAAAAGTTATTATCAATTGTGGCTGTATGGCTTGTGGCTCTTTCTGCTTCCGGACAGGATATTTATCAGCCGGTATTGCAGCAGATAGAGCAGAACAGTACTACATTGAATGCCCTCAAGGAGCAGTTGGAGGCACAGAAGATAGGTAATAAAACCGGTCTCACTCCTGCCAATCCCGAGGTGGAGTTTGGTTATCTGTGGGGAAGTCCTGCGGTTAATGGCAACAGGAAGGATGTCAGTTTGCAGCAGACATTCGATTTCCCTACAGCCTACGTGCATCGTGGCAAACTGTCCGACTTGCAGAACAATAGTGCTGCATGTCAATATGCGTCAGAGAGAATGGACCTGATGCTTTCGGCAAAGAAGGTGTGTATCGAACTTGTATATTACAATGCCTTGCGACAGATATATGCACGCCTGTTGGGAAATGCCGCCAAGGTTGCGTCGGCACAAGAGAAGATGAACAAGACTGGCGAGACCAATCGTCTGGAATACAACAAGGCAATGATTAACTATGCCAACATGGAGAATGAGGTAAGGCGCATTGATATCGAGCGCCAGCGTCTGCAGGCAGAGCTCACTGCCTTGAATGGCGGTCAACCGATTCCATTCGATGTGTCAGAGTATCAGTCGTCGGTATTGCCCGAGAACTTCGATACATGGTTTGCCGAGGCTGAGGCAGGAATGCCCGCATTGCAGTATCTGCGCTCTGAGATAGAGGTGAGCAAGCGCAAGATACAGCTCTCGCGTGCCGATGCCCTTCCTAAGTTGTCATTGGGATATATGGGTGAGTTTGTACCCGGACAGGATTTCCAGGGTATTACCTTCGGTATATCCATTCCGCTTTGGGAAAACAAGAACCGCATCAAGCAGGCAAAGGCTGAGGCAAGAGCGTCTGAGAGTATGGCAGAAGATGCGAAGGTGAAATACTACAACCATCTGAATAACCTGTTCTCGCAGGTGAAGCAACTGCAAGTCAGTGTGCGTGGATATGCCGATACCCTCAAGAACAATGCCAACGAAGAATTGTTGAACAAGGCATATTCCTTAGGTGAAATATCCCTGATGGATTATCTGCACGAAATGGAATATTACTATATCGCCTACGACAAACTCTTGCAGACGGAGCGCGACTTGGAGTTGGCATTAGCCGAACTCACTGCCTTCCGATTGTAGGCATTTGATCTCATAGAACAACGATTGCAATCGCATGAACAATGCGGTTTGTCGTTGTTCTTGGTTGTCAAGATTCAAGGAATCGATTGATTGAGGCAGCCACTTCAGGAGATTCTAGGTCAGAGAGCCCTTCATCGCAGATGTCAATGCGGTTGATAAGGAAGAGGATGTTGTCGTAGGTGAGAGGAATAGCCTCCTCGTGTATCATCAGCGAGAAGAGGACAACAAGGCGGTCGCTGTTGATAAAAGCTTCAACTGTTGAGGGATGACTCTTGAGATAATCATATATTGCGGGTGAGAAATCAGTGGATTTCAGTCGTATGCGCATCTTATTGCGCAACATTGCACGATAGTTACCATGTGCCATGTTAGTGTGTGCCATTTGGTGGAAGAGTGAGCGCAAAGCCCATTCCGAAGTCTCGAGGGTGGCGAGAATGCCGTTGAGCGTTCGGCCATGCTGATCATATCCTTCCCAATCTTCCTTGCACTTGTATCTGAGGTCGTGTTCCACCTCGTGCCATCCTTCGGAGAAGACAGTGCGAATCTGTATTTCGTAGGTATTGTCGATATATGGTGCCACATCTATTGGCAACGCTGCGCGGAAATCCTCGATGAAATTCTCAGGAAGCGGTTTTGTGATATTGAGACATTGCGGCCGGAAAGTGTCTGTGTCTGGAGTGTCGATATGACGCTTTACCACCGAACTATCGTCGAAATACATGGCGAGCACATCCACGTCGTCGGGGAAATACACCACAATGCGCAGTCCGATGATGTCATTGATTTTTCCTTTGCCGCTTTTGTAGCTATCACCCTTAATGCTTATTTTGTGCTGTATTGAAGCCATGGTCTTCGCACGTCCGAAGAGGCGATACATAATACCGCTTCTTTCAATTCTTGAGGCTAGGTCCTGACGCAAGTTGTCAGCAATGTCTTGTAGTGTCATAATCAATTATTTGTGCATTTATTATTAAACGAGCAACCATTGCAATCACAAGAGCAATGGCTTGTGTGATTGTCGCGCTTGGGGTTGAAACTGCGCCACAGATGGCGGATGGTGACAACAACAGCTGCTGCCACAATAATGACGGTGAGTATGGTTTGTATCTCCATGGCGTAATATTTATAATCTAGTGAGCTTCCGCAGCAGCACTTTGTTGATGGTCTGTATCTTCTTGCTTTGCTTCTCGATGTCCTCGCGTACATTATTTATATTATTAAAGAACTCGGAAAAGGCGTTGAGGATTGGGTTGGGCAGACTGTGGTCCTCGATGTCGTCGGGGTTGATGATAATGCGTATTCCCCTTTCCTCGATATGCACATCCACATCCTTTCCCGTCATGATGGGGTCGCCGTCATAATGGATAGCCCCAGGTTGGCTGCGGTGGATATGTATGCGCTTGGCCCTAAGGGTCTTTATCTTCGAGTTCTTGTCGAGGGTCTTGTTGATGATGTCAATACTGATCTGCGGAGCGTCGAACGCCGTGAACGGTTCCATGATAATCACATCCATCAGTCCGTCGGTCATAGTGGCCTTGGGGGCGATGTAGGCATTGTTGCCATATTGCGAGGCATTTGCGCATGCGATGAGGAAGGCGTTGTATTTCTTCGGCTCTTTCTCGTCCTCAATCTCCACCTCGTAGGTCTCGGGCTTGTATTTCAATCCCTCTTTTAATACATTTTCTATATATGTCATAGGACCTCGCTTGCCAGCTCCAGCAAACTTCAAACTGATGAAGGCGTCGAAGCCCATGCCGCATGTGCAGAAGAAGGGCAGGTCGTTGATCACACCATAGTCGAGACTCTCGATGCAAGCCCTGTTGATGAGGGATATCGCCTTGCGTGGGTCGAGAGGAATGCATAGATGTCGGGCAAGACCATTGCCCGAACCACATGGGATGATTCCCAGGGCAGTGTTGGTGTGAACTATAGAGCGTGCCACCTCATTGATAGTGCCGTCGCCTCCTACGGCAACAACAATATCAATACCTCGACTGGCGCAGTCCTTGGCTATATCAGCCGCGTGTCCGGCATATTCGGTGAATACAATATCATAATCGTATGCCGTGGTGTTGATGTTTTCCTCAATCAACTTAGGCATGCGCACCTTGTCGTCTGTACCCGAATGTGGGTTTAATATAAATACAATTTTTCTCTTCATGTTCATTATTCGTTGCAAAATTAAGAAAAAAAGCCCGAAAAAAGCTCATTTTATACAATAAAAAAGCCTAAAAGGTAGATTTTTTTTGAAAACATAATGGTATTTGAGATTTTTTATGTAACTTTGCACCCGATTATTGAAAAGAAATAATGACCAAATATAATGGGACAATTACAAGAAAGGTATAAGAATTACCGTGAGCCTCAGAAATTCATGGAGGCTGGCGTGTATCCCTATTTCCGCGAGATTACCGGAAAACAAGGAACAGAAGTTGAAATGGGTGGGCACAAGGTGCTGATGTTCGGCTCTAATGCATATACTGGTCTTACTGGAGACCAGCGCGTAATCGATGCTGCCAAGAAGGCACTCGACCAATATGGTTCGGGATGTGCAGGAAGCCGCTTCCTTAATGGCACTCTCGACCTCCATGTCAAGTTGGAAAAAGAATTGGCAGAGTTTGAGGGCAAGGATGATTCTCTCTGTTTCTCTACTGGATTTTCGGTTAATGCCGGTGTCATTGCCATGGTAGTAGGACGCAATGACTATGTCATCTGTGACGACCGCGACCATGCCAGTATCGTTGACGGAAGAAGATTGTCTTTCGCTCATCAGTTGAAGTATAAGCACAACGACATGGAGGATCTCGAGAAGATTCTTCAAAAGCTCCCTTATGAGGCTATCAAACTGATTGTTGTTGATGGTGTGTTCTCAATGGAGGGCGACCTTGCCAATCTGCCTGAAATCGTCAAGCTGAAGCATAAGTACAATTGCTCGATTATGGTGGACGAGGCCCACGGACTGGGTGTGTTCGGTAGAGAGGGTAGAGGAGTGTGCGACCATTTCGGACTGACCGACGAGGTTGACCTTATAATGGGTACATTCTCTAAGTCGCTCGCAAGTATCGGTGGATTTATTGCCGGTGATGCCGACACAATCAACTTCTTGCGTCATACATGCCGCACATATATCTTCAGTGCATCAGATACTCCGGCTGCCACTGCCGCTGCGCTTGAGGCATTGCATATCGTGCGCTCGGAGCCTGAAAGAATCGAGGCTTTGTGGAAGGTGACAAAGTATGCGCTTAAGCGATTCAAGGAAGAGGGATTTGAAATTGGCGACACTGAGAGTCCTATCATTCCGCTTTATGTGAGAGATGTGGAGAAGACATTCATTGTCACTGCAAGGGCTTTCGACAATGGAGTGTTTATCAATCCGGTTATTCCTCCTGCATGTGCACCTCAGGATACTCTCGTGAGATTCGCACTTATGGCCACTCATACCGAAGAACAGGTGGAAAGAGGCGTGCAGATACTCAAAAAAGTATTCAAAGAGCAAAAAATTATTAAATAATTGCAGAAAAATTTGCATATCTCGGAAAAATGTTGTACCTTTGCACCCGCAAATACGAGGAAAGGCATTTCCGAGAATTGCAACGGGGTGTAGCGCAGCCCGGTAGCGCTCCTGGTTTGGGACCAGGCGGCCGCAGGTTCGAATCCTGTCGCCCCGACCTTTTGATAATCCTCTGACTACATAAATAGTCAGAGGATTATTTTTTTTTCATCTATAAATCAAAAAAAATCGCTTTTTCCTTTGTTATTCGGAAAAATATCATTACCTTTGCACTTAAACTACAATTATATACTATTTACCATAAAATGCGGTGATGAAACTGATGCGATTGTATGGACTAATAATGGCATTCCTCCTTTCAAGCTTAACAGCTTTGGCGGAAGATAGCATGCGGGACAGGCGTTTCCGCGTGATAAATGCTGCGGATGGCCTTGCCGACAATAGTGCCCAGACAATCGAAAGTACTTTCTCCGGACGAATTGTAGTTTCAACCATTGGTCACATCAATTTTTATGATGGTTCGGGATTTACAAAGATCTCTTCTGGTGACAGTTACTATGTGCTTCCTAAATATAAAGGACATTATCATCTTTATTTTGACGACTCCCATCATTTGTGGTTGAAGGACAAAGGGCGTGTTACTTGTGTAAACATGCTCACCGAACAGTTTGTTGAGGATATTTCATCCATATTCCGTGCTCAAGGAGTTGAAGGACATGTGGATGATATGTTTGTGGATTCCAGTGGCAGCATTTGGCTTGTAAAGGGAAATAAGATTTATTCTCGACATGGAAAAGTGGTTATTCCATTGCGCAAGGGAATGATACTCCAGGACCTAGATATCTCCGATAATAATGTTTCGTTGTTTTATAATGACAGCAGGGTGGATGTCTATGACTTGGTGTCACATAAAAAATTATTTTCGACAGTAGCCCTTGAGAATGATGAAATTAAGGAATACAGTAGTTCAAGTGTGATATATAAGTATCGCAATGGCTTTTTCCAGATAAGAAACGGCAATAATAAGGCAGTGCTTATGTGGCTTGACCTTGACACGCGTAAATGGACAAAGATACTTTCAACGGATTATTACCTTAGTAATATGTCGGTGAGGGATGACATTCTATATATTGCCTCGGCCTACGGATACTGGACATACGACATCGACCAGCGGCAATTGGAGCATTATGAGAAAATCACCTTGACAGATGGACAGGAACTCCTCACCGACATGAACTGTATTGAATTTGACCGTCAGGGCGGTATGTGGATAGGTACGGAGAAAAGAGGATTGCTTTATTCTAAGTATATAAGGTCGCCATTTAATGCCATGACTTGGGATAATCCATTATCGGTAAAGTATGCCGAAATGATGGATAAAGTGTGCGACAATACATTACTTGTCAAGGGCAACCGACTTAATTGCACATACAAGGACAGCAGAGGATGGATATGGGTAGGCTCGCTTAACGGTCTGTATTATTTTAAACCAGGACGAAAAGATTCCATCTGCGTGAAAAAGGAAGAAGGAATGGTGAATAATGTTGTACATTCCATTATTGAAGATGGAAAGCGCAATATATGGGTGAGCACGAGCAATGGTATCGTAGGAATTGTAGTGAAGAACGGCAAGGTTACCTTTGTCAACAGTTTCATACAATCTGATGGTGTTCCTGCCGAGGCATTCGTCAATGGTAGGGCGATGCGTCTCAATGACGGTACGATAGTAATGCAGGCGCTCGACCATGTGTTGGCGTTTAACCCAATGAAAATGAGTATTATGGAGGGAAATGACGTCCTGCTCCATCCAAAGTTTGTAAAACTGCAGGTGAATGGCACGAACATATATGCAGGAACACAAATCGACGGAAAGGTAGTGACCGATAAGGCAATCTCCCGACTTAATACCATCGAACTGCCGAGTACCCAAAACTCCCTGTCTCTCAAGTTCTCCACACTCAACTATTTCCGTCCGATACAGACGTATTATAGATATAAGGTGAGTGGATTGCAAGACAAATGGTTAATGTTGTCCTATTATAATTCCAAGGGATTGGTAGATAAGGATGGTATTCTGCATCTTCCGCTGTTGGGTCTGAAACCTGGAAAATATGTAGTGGAAGTTCAGGCCTCGATGTATCCAGGTAAGTGGACCACGCCTCCCGTAAAGGTGATTGTAATGATCAAGGAACCATGGTGGCGCACCACAGGTCTTACATTCCTTGTTTCAGGAATATTCCTTATCCTGATTATATGGAATATTGTGGTGTTCTCTCGCAATTCGCGTCTGAGGATGAAGCGTAATGTTAATGAGGTGGAACTTTTCCGTCGTATAGAGGGCTTCATCACCCGAGCTGAATCATGCCGACTGGAAAAGCAAAAGCCACGACGTGGTAATGATGATAGTGTTGTGGATGTTTACTCCGGAGCGGATTTGGACGTTGAGGCTATCGATGTGCTTATGGAACTTGTCCCATATTCCCACGATGGCAATCTTGATCATAATGTTCTTGTGCAGATGGCCATGAGAAGGAAGATGAAACTTACTGAAATATATGACCTTATTACAAACAATATATTCAGAAGTACCGAATTGCTCACATTGGCAATGATTCTTGATTCGGCATCACGTGAGCTTCGTGAGACCGATCTTACTATTGAAGAAATATCGGAGAAGAACAATTTCATTTCTCCCAACTATTTCATAGCGATGTTTTATCGTCGCTTTGGTAAAACTCCGCTTCAATGGCGGTCGGAGGGCAATGGGAAATTCAACTCATTGTAAGCCACCAACAGCCATGTGCGTCCTCCCTGGGGGCGATAGTATGTGAAGGCTTGATAGGTGTTGGATGTTTCATGGAAGTTGCCTTCACTTTCCGCAATCTTGGTATTGCCGTCGGGATTAACATGCAGGAAATTAAATGAATAGTAGCCTTGCTTTTGCAGCAAGGAGAGATGATACGAGGCATCGGTCTCGTCATATTTCATTTCGTACGACTTTTTGTCGTTGTCGGTTGTCCACCAGCCATTTATTGTTATCGTGCCTATTGGCGCACCGGTATGTAGTGTGTAGTGCACCCATGCATAGTCGCAGGTATAGCTACACTCGGTGTATTCACTGTTTCGGATGCAGAACGCGCCATGAGCACTCTCGTCGTAGGAGTAGTTGGCTCTCTGTTCGCATATAAACGGGAAGACATCAAATGATTCTCCATTCCATGAAATCTTGTCGATACCCATAGTGGGATGCGACAGGTCGAGCATCTCAAATTTTCGGTATTCGTTTTCTCCGTCAAAGATGAGTTGGCGGTTGTGCTGCCATATAAGTCCATTGTCGGTGATGATGTCGGCTTTCACATTCCATCTCATGTTGTCGTTGCGGTTGTTCTGCTTCACTACGGTGATAAATTCTTCGTTCGGGTTGGTCACTTTCAGGTTGCCATAGTTGAGACGGAGGGATAATTGCTGATGGCATTTGTTTATGTCGATATCGGTGTTGGTGGTTGCGCTCATTGACAGTTGCGCATTATTATCCACCACCATAAACTCCGCCTCGGCGAGTTTGGTGTCGGGGTCATCATCGTCGTAGATAGTCACCCTGTAGTTGCCGCTCATCTTTATTCGGCATCTCTCATTAGGCAGTTGCAGACGATAGTTGGTGTAGAGCACTGTGGTGTTGATAGAGTGGGCGAAGTCTTCTATGGGAGTGTCGTTGAATCCCTCCATCCAGTCGCTTTCAAACACCTCTGTAGCTGGTTGCCAGTCGGCTTCGCAGCGTTCTATATGGCAGATGAGGCGGCGGTAGTCGTGCGACATCTCGTCGAATGATATCACAACACTGTTCTCGCCCGACATCAACTTGTCGAGAGCCACCACTGGTGCCGCCATCCAATTGTCGTCGATGGTAGTTTGTAGTGTGCGTATATCTGTCGAGTAAATCCTGTCGGCACAATATCCCGACATCGCCGTTATAGCGCATAAGAGTATTCCCCAATATCGTCTATATATATTCATAACGAAAAAAAATCCCCTGCACATTATAACTTTTGTTAAGCAAATGTACAGGGGGGATAAAATAGATAGTAATTAATATAACGTATTACTTCTTGTTGAGAGCCATGTCAACGGTAACGGCAACGGCAACGGTAGCACCTACCATTGGGTTGTTACCCATACCGAGGAAGCCCATCATCTCTACGTGTGCAGGCACTGAAGAAGAACCAGCGAACTGGGCGTCAGAGTGCATACGTCCGAGAGTATCGGTCATACCGTAAGAAGCGGGACCTGCAGCCATGTTGTCTGGGTGCAGAGTACGACCTGTACCACCACCGGAAGCTACTGAGAAGTAGGGCTTGCCAGCGAGCACGCGCTCCTTCTTGTATGTACCGGCTACTGGGTGCTGGAAGCGGGTGGGGTTGGTTGAGTTACCAGTGATTGAAACGTCAACATCCTCCAACCAGTTGATGGCAACACCTTCGCGAACGTCGTCGGCACCGTAGCAGTTCACCTTGGCACGAGGACCGTCGGAGTAAGCAGTGCGGTTAACCACCTCAACCTTACCAGTGTAGTAGTCAAACTTAGTCTGTACGTATGTAAATCCGTTGATACGGCTGATGATCATGGCAGCGTCCTTGCCCAGACCGTTGAGGATACAACGCAGTGGGTTCTTGCGCACCTTGTTTGCCATCTCAGCAATCTTGATAGCACCCTCAGCGGCAGCGAATGACTCGTGACCAGCGAGGAATGCGAAGCACTGAGTCTCCTCGCGGAGCAGACGTGCAGCAAGATTACCATGACCGATACCAACCTTACGGTCGTCGGCAACAGAACCGGGGATGCAGAAGCTCTGCAGACCGATACCGATAGCCTCAGCAGCTTCGGCAGCGCTCTTCACACCCTTCTTGATGGCGATAGCGGCACCACATACGTATGCCCACTTGGCATTCTCAAAGCAGATACCCTGAGTGTCCTCGCAAATCTTGTAAGGATCAACACCAATACCTTCGCAAATCTGATTAGCCTCTTCGATATCCTTGATACCGTTTTCGTTAAGAGCAGCAATAACCTGCTTGATTCTGCGCTCCTGGCTCTCGAATTTCACTTCTCTTATCATAGTTGTCTCTCCTTATTATTCTTTACGTGGGTCAATACTCTTAACAACTCCCTGCTCGGCCTTGGTGCGTCCGTAAGAACCAGTGAACTTCTTCACTGCCTCGTTGGCATCCATACCAGCCTTGATGGCCTCCATCATCTTGCCGAGGTGAACATACTCATAACCGCACACCTGGCTGTCCTTGTCGAGGAACATCTTGGTGATGTAACCCTCGGTAAGCTCGAGATAGCGTGTACCCTTGGCAACTGTACCATAAAGTGTACCGGTCTGGCTGCGCAGACCCTTGCCGAGGTCCTCAAGTCCGGCACCGATAACGAGTCCGTCCTCTGAGAAGGCACTCTGTGAACGACCATAGACAATCTGCAGGAACAGTTCGCGCATAGCTGTGTTGATGGCGTCGCAAACAAGGTCGGTGTTGAGAGCTTCGAGGATGGTCTTGCCAGGAAGAATCTCAGATGCCATGGCAGCTGAGTGTGTCATACCTGTACAACCGATAGTTTCTACGAGGCACTCCTGGATAACACCCTCCTTGATGTTCAGAGAGAGCTTGCAGGCTCCCTGCTGGGGTGCACACCAACCCACTCCGTGGGTATAACCAGAGATGTCCTTAATCTCTTTTGCCTGAATCCATTTTCCCTCTTCAGGAATTGGGGCTGGTCCGTGATTTGGACCTTTTGCAACAACGCACATGTTGTTGACTTCATTAGAATACTGCATATTCTTTCCTATATTAAATAATTAATAAATAAGTTGCCGCTTGTTACAGCACTGCAAAGATACAGCAAATATCTGAAAAAATACTCATTTTTGGGTATTCTTTTTAACTCTTTAACTTTTTTCAGCCTTTGGGAGGTAAAAATCGGCGGTTAAAGTGCTATATTCGTCACCTCCAAGTGACAAAATGCTCTCGTCGATGCCGTTTCCTTTTATTCCGAATTCCAGTAGATAGCGCTTGGGTTTCTTGCCCTCCTTGGTCACTACTGCCGTGCGTCTTTTCAGCATCAGTCCGGCGAAGATGGCTTCGTCTTCAATCTTCTGCCTACATTCAGATGGAATCACGAGTGAGAACACCCCGTCGTCTGCCAGCAGTGTCATTGCTCCTTTCATCAGTGTGGCAAAGGGTAGGGTGGAGTTGTGGCGAGCTGTGGTGCGACGTGGGTCGGGGCACACGAGGGAGTTGTCAAAAAAGGGTGGATTGCATACTATGAGGTCGAATCTTTTCTCTGCGTTTTCTTCTTGGATATATTCTTGAAGAGATTTGTGTAATACGTTGATATTGTGGGAGAAAGGAGATGCTTCTACATTCTCCTTGGCTTGTCCTGTGGCATGCTCGTCGATGTCGATGGCAACTATTTCGGCATTCGGGAATCGTTGTGCTGTCATAAGGGCGATCAGCCCCGTTCCCGTTCCGATATCTAATACACTTCTCACCCTTGCCGCCTCCATTCCTGTTGCAGCCCATGCTCCGAGCAGTACACCGTCGGTGCCCACCTTCATGGCGCATCTCTCTTGGTGTATCGTAAATCTCTTAAAACTGAAATTACTCATTTTTGTCCACTGATTTTTTATCCACAGATTTCCACAGATATAATTATTTATTGGATTATCACAGATTATCCTCTCCTCTGAGTTTTTTGTCCACAGAGTTTTTTTGTCCACAGAGTTTTTTTTGTTGTCCACAGATTATCACAGATTTACACAGATTTTTAAATATCAAAGATATTTTGATTATCACAGATTTTATTTAGGCACGGAAAGACACGGCTTTTTTTAAAAGACACGGCTGGGCTCCGCATGGATATAACCACGGCACTTCGTGATTACGGCTTGCTTGCGCAAGTTCACGGCTTAGTATGCTTT
>SAMEA3663103__coassemble_466_pt1 | contig 18420 bp, 16 predicted proteins | sample SAMEA3663103__metabat2_low_PE_014 | metagenome-assembled genome bin SAMEA3663103 (sample SAMEA3663103) | pig gut metagenome | biome: pig gut; feature: pig-associated habitat; material: faeces | place: France | collected 2012 | reverse complement strand
CCTATCAGCTGCAGATATTCGGTACCGACAAACCCATCCCCGTATCTCGCAACAATACCTCGATGGTAAAGGAAAAGTTATTATTGAACACAGAGACACAGAGGCACAAAGAATAAGAATAAGTTGTGTTTAATAATAATATGATGTTACAGGAATTTATCATTCTTGTAACACGTTTGTAACATATATATCATATCTTTGCACCCGAAAAACAAAGCAACGATATGAGACTATTTTTTATCGCAACCATGCTCGCCACAGCTACAATGTGCGGAGCTCAGGAGAAGAAAACGGAATTCACACCCGAAATACACGGAACGGTGAGGGCCAAGTATGAATACCAGACCGAGGAGGGCGAAAGCCGATTTGAGGTGCGCAACGCCCGCATCAGTATCTCGGGAAAGGTGGTGGATGCTGTGAGCTACAAGGCTGAGGTTGACCTTTCCGACGAGGGCAACATCAAGATGCTCGATGCCTATACGCGTCTCACTCCCGTGGATAATCTCAACTTCACCATCGGACAGTTTCGAGTGCCATTCACTATCGATGCCCATCGCTCTCCCCATCAGCAATACTTCGCCAACCGCTCGTTCATAGCAAAGCAGGTGGGTAACGTGCGCGACGTAGGTGCATCGCTGGGATATAAGTTCAAGGGTAAGTCTCCGGTAATACTTGAGGGAGGATTGTTTAATGGTTCGGGATTGACCAACCAGAAGAACTACTGGACAAAGAAGATCAACTTCTCAGCCAAGGCCCAGTTCTTCCTGCCCGAGGGCTTCAACGTGACATTGAGCACACAAAAGATTTCACCTGCCGACAATTCGGTGATGATGTATGATGCCGGCACATACTGGCACTCTCGCGGATGGCATATCGAGGCGGAATATCTCTTCAAGCACTATAGCAACGGGGTGTTCTCGGATGTCCACTCGTTCGACGGATTCATCAACTACGATATTCCCTCCAAGAGCAAGAAGAGCTTCATCAAAAAGGTGTCTCCACTGGCACGCTACGACTTCATGAGCGACCATAGCGACGGTACATCCATCAACGACGACGGCTCATTCAATATCACCGACTACAAGCGTCATCGTGTGACAGCTGGAGTGACCCTCAGTCTTGCCACTCCCTTCGTTTCCGACATACGTATCAACTTCGAGAAATATTTCTATCGCGAGGGAGCCATAGCCAAACCATCGGAGAAGGACAAGTTTGTAATAGAGTTCATGACAAGATTTTGATTGTCAATAAAATATAAAAACAATTGCTTTTTGCACCATTTTCGGCAATTTATTCGTATATTTGCAGCATTAATCATTATTACATTGCAAATATATGGAATGGATTGCCGAAAATGCATGGATAATATGGGCTGTAGCAGCCGTGTTATGCGTTATTTTTGAATTGATGAGCGGTGGACTCGTACTGCTCTGCTTTGCTGTGGGTGCCGCAGTTGCTGCCATCGTGTCGCCGTTTATGGGCATTGCAGCCCAATTGGCGGTATTCGTGGTGGCAACGATTGTATCGCTTGCCATAGTAAAGAAATATTTTGCCCGTCGGCACGATGTAGAAGAGAATGTGTCCGGAAGGGTAAGCAATGCCGATGCCCTTATCGGGCGCAGAGGTAAAGCCAACAGCGACATCCGCCGTGGCGACTACGGTTGGGTGGCAATTGATGGCGACGTATGGAAATCAAAACTTGCCGACGACATCACTGAGGATATCCCTATGGGGGCTATCGTCGAGGTATTATCACGCGACAGCATCATCCTCACGGTCAAACCGGTATAATTCCTACTCAAGTATCGCTTTATTTTTTAATTCTTAATTATAAAAAGTATGACCTACGTATTAATAGTTATTGTGGTTTGCATTCTTTTGTTTGCAAAGATGGCGCTTGTCATTATCCCACAGTCGGAAACGAGAATTATCGAGAGGCTCGGTCGCTATCATGCTACCCTCAAACCAGGTGTCAACATCATAATCCCCTTTGTAGATAGGGCAAAGGATATTGTAGCGATGGTGAGAGGACGATATGTATATACCAACAATATCGACCTCAGAGAGCAGGTATATGATTTCCCCAAGCAGAACGTTATCACTAAGGACAACGTACAGACGGAAATCAACGCACTACTCTATTTCCAGATTGTAGATCCATTCAAAGCAGTATATGAAATCAACAACCTGCCCAACGCTATAGAGAAACTCACGCAGACAACACTGCGTAATATCATCGGTGAACTGGAGCTCGACGAGACGCTCACCTCGCGTGACACCATCAACACCAAACTGCGTGTGGTGCTCGACGATGCTACCAACAAATGGGGTATTAAGGTAAACCGTGTAGAACTGCAAGACATCACTCCTCCCGAGAGTGTGCTCACGGCCATGGAGAAGCAGATGCAGGCAGAGCGCAACAAGCGCGCCACTATCCTCACCTCTGAGGGAAAGAAGGCGAGCGACATCCTGCAGTCGGAAGGTGAGAAGATGGCTACCATCAACCGCGCCGAGGCAGAGAAGCAGCAAGCCATCCTCAAGGCTGAGGGTGAGGCACAGGCCCGCATCCGCAAGGCTGAGGCTGAGGCAATTGCCATTCAGAAAATCACCGAGGCTGTGGGCAAGAGTACCAATCCCGCCAACTATCTCCTTGCCCAGAAATACATCATGATGCTGCAGCAAGTGGCAGAGGGCGACAAGACCAAGACTGTATATCTGCCCTACGAGGCCACTAATCTCATGGGCAGCATCGGTGGCATAAAGGACCTATTCAAGGAATAAGTTGAGTGAAAGACTTGAATATTGAAGACAAGAAGGGGCGAATCCTTGTAGTCGATGATAATGAGGATGTTCTGCTGTCGCTCAATATGCTGCTCAAGCCATACGTGGAGGCAGTGAGAGTGACAGCCAATCCTGAGCGTATCGTCGAGTTTATGGATTCGTACCATCCCGATGTCATCATACTCGACATGAACTTCCATCGCGATGCCATCAGCGGCGAGGAGGGATATGAATGGCTCGCACGCATATTGGAGCACGACCCAAGGAGCGTGGTGTTGTTCATCACCGCTTACGTCGATACCGAAAAGGCGGTAAGAGCCATCAAGGCCGGTGCGGTGGATTTCATACCAAAGCCATGGGATAGAAAGAAACTGCTCGACACTGTGAGGAGTGCCATCGAACTCAGGCAATCACGCTCTCTTGAGGGCAAAGTATCTGAAAAGCAAATCTCATTCCCCAACCTTATCGGCGAGTGTAACGCGATGCGCCAACTGAAAGAGCAAATAAAAAGAGTGGCGGCTACGGATGCCAATGTGCTCATAACCGGTGAGAACGGAGCCGGCAAGGATGTAGTGGCTCATGCCATACATCAGTTGTCACAAAGGTCAGACAAACCGTTTGTGAATATCGACCTTGGATGTATTCCCGAAACTCTATTCGAAAGCGAACTTTTCGGACATGAGAAGGGTGCCTTCACAGATGCACGCAATGCCAAGGAAGGACGTGTTGAACAGGCTGACGGCGGAACGCTGTTTCTTGACGAGATTGGTAATCTCTCAATGCAAATGCAACAGAAACTGCTCACTGTGATTGAGAAAAAGGAGACATCACGTATTGGTGCATCAAAGACAAAGAAAGTGGATTTGAGAATCGTATCTGCCACCAATGCCAACCTTGCGGCAAGGATAAGCGACGGTACATTCCGTCAGGATCTATTCTACCGCATCAACACCATCGAACTACATATCCCTCCATTGCGCGAGCGTGGTGAGGACATTATCCTCTTGGCAGAACATTTTCTCAGTATCTTTGCCATGAGATATGACAGGTCAGGTGTGGGATTGTCGGATGACGCACGAGCAAAGTTGCTCAAACACTCTTGGCCTGGAAACGTGCGCGAACTGCAACACTGCATCGAGCGTTCCATAGTGCTCAGCAATTCCTCTACACTGTCTGCTTCTGACATTCAGATCACTCATAATTTACAATCTCCTAATAACGGGGAAACGACAGACACCCAGATGTCTCTCAACCTTGAGGAACTGGAGAGAAATGCCATCAAGCGTGCAGTGTCAATGAGCAACGGCAATCTCACACAGGCAGCCGAACTGCTCGGTATCACCAGATTCGCATTATATCGCAAGATTGACAAACTTGGAATCTAATTTATGTACTTACACTTGAATCCGTTTTACAACAAAAGCATACGTCGCCTCAGACAGATGATACATGCCATCCGAATGCGCGACTTCACCTTGCATTTTGCTCTCGACAAACTGCGGGGAGAAGAGCGTCTGCTTGCCGAGGAAATCAATGCCGTGGTGAATGAGTTCAGGGAGAAGACACTAAAACAGGAATCGCAATACCAATATTTCGACACATTGCTCAATACCGTGGGAGACTGCCTCATAGTGACTGACGACAAAGGACATATACATTGGATGAACCGCACTGCCATCAACAGTCTCTGCGGATTTAGGATATATGACATCACCGACCTTGCGCCAGTCAACAGCAGTTTGCCGCAAATGATGCTCGAATTACGTGCGGGAACCAAGAAAATGGCAAGGCTTAGAGTAAGAAACGGGAATGACGTAGTGGAAAGAGAATACTCAATAACCACCACCAATTTCTTTGACAAGGGATTCTATTACAAACTTTATTCCTTGCAAAACATTCACGAAGTGGTGCAGAGGAGCGAAAGCGAGGCACAACAACAACTTGTAAGAGTGCTCACCCACGAGATAATGAACTCCCTTACGCCAATAATCTCGTTGAGCGACACACTCACTGAGGGTATGAAGGATGAGTCATTATCCCAAGACGACATCACGCAGGCATTGCAGGCAATAAACAGGCGAAGCAGTGGACTTCTGCACTTTGTGGAAAACTACCGCAAACTGCAATATATCTCCTCTCCACAATATACCGACGTAAAACTCGGAGAGCTTATCACCGACCTCCAGCAATTATTCCCTGCCCCATTCTTCCACTTCGACATTCAAGACACAGAACAAATTCTACGCATCGACCGCAGTCAGATTGAGCAAGTGCTCATCAATCTGTTGAAAAATGCTGAAGAAGCGGTAAGGGATGTCGAGGACAAAAACATATCCATTTCAGCAAGAGCGGAAAAGCCTCAACACATTATCACAATTAATGTTGAGGACAATGGTTGCGGTATTATGCCCGAAGTGCTCGAACGCATCTTCGTCCCCTTCTTCACCACAAAGCCCGGTGGCTCAGGCATCGGCCTAAGTGTCTGCCGCCAAATAGCCTCACTTCACGGCGGCTCCATCACAGTGTCATCCACACCTCTTAAGCAAACCGTCTTCACCTTGCAGTTACCAATGTAATTTTACAACAAAAAAGACAACAGAAAACCACTTTAAAAATAATGTCCGTTAAAGATATGTAAATAATGAATGATTTACTCATTATTTTTATTGATTATTCAAGGAAAAACCTTATCTTTGCAGCAGAAAAACTTGGAAAAGTTACACAAACAGGGGTAAAACACCTTGGAAAAGTTACATAAATGAGGGTAAAATACCTTGGAAAAGTTACATTTGTATGATAAAAAGAAAGATTGACACTGTTATTGAGGAGCATTTCAAAAGCTCACGAAAGGCTCTATTCCTGACTGGCGCACGACAGTCGGGCAAGACGTATGCTATCCGAAAATATGCCAAGAATAATGGTCTTAACCTTGTGGAAGTGAACTTCCTGCTTCAACCAGACAGTATGGCATTGTTTAAGGGCACAAGAGATGTCAAGGACTTGCTGATTCGTCTCTCGGCATATTCAGATGTAAATTTGGAGAAAGGCAAAACCCTTGTGTTCTTTGATGAGGTGCAAGAATGTCCAGACGTGATGACATGGGTGAAGGCTCTTGTCGAAGAGGGCAGTTATCAGTATGCCCTCAGCGGTTCACTACTCGGTGTTGAACTGAAGGACATACGTTCTGTTCCTGTCGGATATATGTCAGAATATCAATTGTATCCGCTTGATTTTGAGGAATTCATATGTGCAGTTGGTATAAGTGACAAAATTATAGACTCCTTGCATGAGTGTTGGGAAAACCGAAAACCTGTGGATGGGTTTATCCACGACAAGATGATGCAGCTGTTTCATCTCTACATTATAGTGGGAGGTATGCCGGCTGCTGTACAGGCATATATCGACACTAACAATATGCAGCGGGTATTTCAGGAACAGCGAGATATTCTGACGCTATACAGGCGTGACATCGGCAGATACGACTCCATTCAAAAATTATATATCAATGAGATTTTCGAACTTATCCCGTCAGAACTAAATGCCAAGAACAAGCGTTTTATTCTCAAAAGGCTGAATGAACACAAAACATTTTCACGGCACGAGAATGACTTCCTTTGGCTGAAAGATGCTGATATGGCTTTGCCCACATATAATGTCTCCGAACCATGTTTACCTCTGAAACTCAGCGAACAGAGAAATCTGTTTAAGTTATTCCAGAATGACGTGGGACTTCTCGCCTGCCAATATGCTAATGGAATACAGCTTCAGATATTACAGGGGAATGTCAATATTAATTATGGCGCAATCTATGAGAATGTGGTGGCGCAGGAGTTGCATGCCCATGGCTATACTCTGTATTACTTCAATAGCAAGAAGCAAGGCGAACTTGACTTCCTATTGGAAAATGACACCGAGATTATTCCTGTTGAAGTTAAATCGGGCAAAAACTATGAACGTCATAATGCCTTGCGCAATGTTCTGAACACACCCGAATACAATATTCGCGAGGCACTCGTCTTATGTAATGACAATATCCGTGTTGTGGATCACATCACATATCTGCCTATATATATGCTGATGTTCATACAGAAAGAAAAAACACCTAAACCACTGATATATAAGATAGACATTGAGGGATTAGTATAAATGGCTATCCTGCTCTAGCATAGAAAATGAATTGCTACAAGCTGCATAGGCTGACAGATAAATTTGCTGTCAGCCTATCCGTCAGCGTATTAACAGACTGATTATTAGTCGGTTGAAACGGAAAAATGACAGATGACAGATAAAATATATAAAATTCATATTAGAGAGATGCGATGATTCATGAATATAGATGTGCAGAACGTGCGATTTCGCACACTTATCGTGCGGATTCGCACGCTGCGGAAATCACCCAAGATGCATTAATATACTCATTATTAGACGATTATCGGTTTGGCACGGATATTGCGTGGGCATTGGTATGAAGATAAAGAAACATATAGTAGCATCGGGAGTACTCCTTATGGTGATGACAACCATATACGGAGCAACGGAAAGGCAAGTGGCAACAGGAAAGGACACATTGCGACTCACCTTGCGCGATGCCGTGGTGCTTGCGCAAAGGCAATCGCCATCGGTGCAGAGTGCGCGCAACGCGTATCTTGCGGCTAAGTGGAACTATCGCTATCACCTTGCCAACTATCTGCCATCTGTCACTCTCTCGTCCTCGAATTATATAAACAAGGTGGTCAACAAAATCACGCAATCCGACGGTACGGCTCTCTTCCTGAAACAAAACCAGCAAGGCAACGACCTCACATTGAAGATAACACAGAACATACCAATGACTGGAGGCAGCCTGTTTCTTAAGAGCGGAATATCGCGACTGCATGAGGGAGAGATGAACACCACGGAGTATAGTGCCGAACCGCTTGTCGTGGGATATGAGCAAAGTCTCTTCGGATATAACTCACTGAAATGGGACAAGCGCATAGAGCCGGTGAGATTCCGCGAGGCAAGAAAACGGTATGCCGAGGCTATTGAACTCGTAGCTGCCAATACCTGCAGCCGTTTTTTCACCCTCGCCTCGGCACAGATGGAACTTGAAATGGCAAGGCAGAACTATGCCGCTGCCGACACTCTCTATCGTATGGCACAGGGACGGTATGCCATCGGCACAATCACCGAAAACGAGATGCTGCAACTCGAAATAACCCGACTGAACGAGGAGACAAACGTGATGGACGCTGACATCGCACTGAGGGAAGAAACCCTCGCCATGCGCTCCTTCCTCGGAATAGATAACGACATGGATATTGCGCTCACCCTGCCCGACTCCGTGCCGCAGTTTGAGGTGCCGATAGACATCGCAATGAGCAAGGCAATGGAAAAGAGTCCTGACCCAGAATACTACAACAGGATTATGCAGGAGAGCAAGAGCAACCTCGCCGTGGCAAGGGCAAATGCGGGATTAAGGGCTGACATATACATGCAGTTCGGACTCTCGCAGACAGGACCTAACATCTCTGACTCCTATCGCTCGCCAATGCAGCAGGAGTATGCCAACATCACACTCTCACTGCCCATCCTCGACTGGGGACGGGGAAAAGGACGAATAAGAGTGGCTAAGTCGCAACTCGCACTGACGAACACCCAGGTGGAACAGGGTATGAGCGACTTCCGACAGAACGTGGCGCGCATAGTGGCGCAATTCAACATGCAGGTGAGACGGGTGAATATGTCGCGCCTCACCGACCAGCGAGCCACCCAGCGTCATGCCGTGGCGCAAAGGCTCTACGTGATGGGGCGCAACTCCATTCTCGACCTCAATGCCGCCGTCAGCGAGAAGAACGCGGCCCGCCGCAACTGTATCTCAGCGCAGCAGACATACTGGACACTGTATCACACTCTGCGCAGCATCACTGGATATGACTTTGAAAACAATACGGAATTAATATATTATTTGGATGAAGATAAAGGGAGATAAAAGAAGATAAAGGGAGATAAGTGACGTATGTATTAGCAAGCGAGGCTATAGCTATTGTCCTTTATCTTCTTTAGCGACCAAAGGGAGCGATAACTACTTTTCTCTACATTTAACTACTATTATTAAAAATGGATATCAGAATAAAGAAAAAGCCTTGGTACAGGCGGTACTTGTACCACATCATCGGAGGCACTCTGTTGGCGGCATTGGTGATATATGCCACCGTAATGAGCCTTGAGCCTCATAAGATGAAACTGTCTGACACCAAGGAGGTGTTGGCAACAGCGAGAGTGGATGACTTCACCGAGTATATCGACGTGGAGGGCATAGTGCAACCTATCATGACCGTACAGGTGAACACCATGGAAGGCGGATTCGTGGAGCGTATCGTCGCCGAAAACGGTGCAATGCTCAATGCAGGCGACACGATACTCGTATTGACCAATCCCGAACTGCTCCACTCCATCGAGGATGAGAACGACGCTTGGGAGGACAGTCAAAGGAGATACCGCGAACAGGAGATTGAGATGCAACAGAAGTCGATAGTGCTTCGACAGCAGGCTCTCGATGCCAACTATCAGTTGACGAGCATCGAGAACTCACTGAAACAGAGTCGCGAAGAGTATCGCATGGGCATAAGGAGCAAGGCAGAACTGGATGTTGCCGAGAAGAATTATGAGTATCAGAAGAAGAAAGCATTGCTTCAGTTGGAGAGTCTCGGACACGACTCCGTCTCCGCCCGACTGATGCGCGAGATGGCTGCCGCCAATCGTGAGGCAAGCGACAAGAAAAGGGCACGCTCCGCCGCTCGCACAAGAAATCTCGTGGTGAGGGCACCAGTGGCAGGTCAACTGAGTTTCCTTGCCGTCACTCTTGGGCAACAAGTGGGCGCTGGAACGAAGGTGGGCGAGATAAAGATAATGAAGCAGTTCAAGATAAAGGCATCGCTGAATGAATTTTACATCGACCGCATAGCCAACGGACAGCCTGCGAGTGTACGTTACCAGGAGAAGACTTATCCCATGCGCATATCGCAGGTGGTGCCCGAGGTGAAGGAGAAGAAGTTCGACTGCTCCCTCGTCTTCACGGGCGAGATGCCTGAGAATATCCGCATCGGCAAGAGTTATCGTGTGCAGATAGAACTTGGCAGCAAGGAGCGCACTCTCGTCATTCCGCGAGGCGACTTCCTCTCCACCACCGGAGGTCTGTGGATATACAAGCTCGATGCCGACGGTAGTCGTGCCGTGAAGACGGAGATAGAGACGGGACGTCAGAATCCGCAGCAGATAGAGATCCTATCAGGATTGAAGGCTGGCGACCGAGTGATCATCGGGGATTACGACAAGTTGAATGGTGAGAATGAAGTATATGTTAAATAATGAGAAGACTTCCCCAAATCGAAAAACGAAATAGTTAAAAATATGATTAGACACAATTTATTAGTAGCATTGCGCAACTTGATGAAGTACAAGTTGCAGACCGTGGTGAGCATACTGTCGATAGCCATCGGCATATTGACCCTCGCCATCGTGCATACCGTGTTGCACGAGTTCAAAAGACCAGCCGTGACCAGCGAGCCTTATTACGACCGACTGTATGAGGTGGCAATTATTGACAAGGAACAGTCAGGCGAAAACAAATTGCGCAACAACATCTCGTTCGAAATAATGCGCGAGATGAAGGCAGCGGGAGCATTGCCCTCAGCAGAAAAAGTGACGTTTCCAAACGGTATGCAGACAAACGCCATGCCGGAGTTTTACCTCGGAGACGAACTCATAGCCAAACAGGATATTGAGCTTATTGCCACTGACGACAACTATATGAACGTCTTCGGCGTCCGTTCGGCAATCACTGGCGAGAAGATAAAGGTGTTGAAACCCGGTGAGGCTGTCATAGGCAGACGTATGGCAAAGCAGCTCTTCGGCGACATCAATCCCGTGGGAATTAAGATTAAGAACGACGATGAGACGTGGACAAATAAACCTAAACTCACCATCTGTGATGTCTTTGAGGATGTCTCCCTGATTGAACACCACATTGAGTCAAGTAACATATATTATAGTGCCGGTTCTCTGTGTGTTTCTTCCCAATATACAGGAATGCCTGAGACGGAAATTTATTATTCCTACCGCATGTATGTTGTGATGCGCGAAGGGCGTACCGTGGAGCAACTGAAGAAAGAGATTGGACGAGTGCTGAAACCTCACAACTACTCTTTCGATGTGACAAGACCCACATTTTATAACGACAGATACGAGCGAGTTTATATCTCCGTCATAAGCAGCGTGTATATCATTGGTTCACTGATACTTCTCGCTGCCGTCATCGGTTTCCTGCGTATGCAGATTCAACTGCTGTGGATGCGCCGGCGCGAGATTTCCCTGCGCATCGTCAACGGTGCAAGGCGCAGTCAGATATTCCTCACTCTTTCCACTGAGGTGACGATTGTGTTGCTGCTTTCGATGATAACGTCAATCCTGTTGGGCGTATGGCTTGAAGGGTTCTACAGTTCAAACCTTTTGCATATTACTAAACATGACTATATCGAAATATCCTCGATATATATTTCCGCATTAATCATCGGAACCATTTTATTTGTCATCAGTTCCCTTCTTATTTGGCTCACCATCAGGCGTATATGCAAGTCGGAGCGTGGACTTGCCGCCTCATTGCGCCGCAGTCGCAATCACATTATGCGTAACGCGATGCTCACCATTCAATTGGCTGTGGGCATATTCTTCGTATGCTCCACAATCCAGATTTATCAGACGACAAAGATAACATATAAGCAATTCAATGTTCCTGACAACGACAGCTTCTATAAGCAATGCTTGTTGTGCATCCCGTTTGCAGAGTTCAACAGCATGGAATTCAGGGACAGTCTCAGTAAGTTGCCGAGCATCGACAAACTGATTCCCATGAAATCAATTTGGTGGTATGTAAACGAACTGCACGAAAGGGAAGACCTGAAAGACCAACAACTCGTTACCAGAAACTTGCATTCGTATGTCGTAGGTGACATGTCGTTTGTGAAATTCATGAATCTCGACGTGAAATGGTTGCCGGGAAATACCGACCGAAGCAGATGTGTTTTGCTGAGCGAGAGCACGTATAGGTTTTACAAAGAGTTAGGCATTATACACAACGGTATGCTGAAAATGGGAACCGACTATCCTGTGGTTGGTACATTCAGTTTCCTCCCCTACAACAGTTCTGATAACATTGCCGTAGTCATCGACAAGGAAGCAATGCAAGACTGCGACTATATCATGGTGCCGAAGAAGGGGAAATACGACGAACTGAAGGCAGAAACAAACGCATTGGTCAACAAGATCTATCCCGCCTTGCGTAAGAGTATTGTACGAAATATGCGTGACACCATGTGCATTGATGCATTCGTAACGGATTGTACGGGCACCGTTACCATAATACTCTCGATAGTGAGTCTGATTGTCTGTGCCATGGGCATATACAGTTCGGTGGCTCTCGACACCCGTGGGCGACGCAAGGAGATGGCGATACGCAAGATAAACGGAGCAAAGACCCGCAACATCGCCCTCATCTTCGGCAAGACGTATGTCATTGCCATAGCGGTGGCTTCGGTGATAAACATACCTGCCGCTTTCATGTTTGCAGATATATTCGGAGGTTCGTTGGATGAGCCTCAACAAAGCGCGATCATCTCCCTCCTGCTCGGCATCCCCATAGTGGCGGCAGTGACATTCGTCATCGTCTTCAGGCATATACGCAGTGCAATGAAGGTGAATCCGGCAAATGAAATAGTTAAGGAATAAAATAATAAAGATATGATCAAATTAGACAACATCAAGAAAGTCTTCCGCACGGACGATGTGGAGACCTGGGCTTTACAGAACGTGAGCCTCGAAGTGAAAGAAGGTGAGTTTGTGGCTATTATGGGTCCTTCGGGATGCGGCAAGTCAACGCTGCTCAACATCCTCGGACTTATCGACAATCCCACGGAGGGCACATACCTACTCAACGGCACCGACGTGAGCCGTATGCAGGAAAACGAGCGCACCGAACTGCGCAAGGGAACGATTGGTTTCGTGTTTCAGAGTTTCAACCTCATCGAGGAACTGAATGTCGTGGAGAACATCGAACTACCGTTGCTCTATATGGGTATCTCGCGCAGTGAGCGTCGCCGACGTGTGCAGGAGATAATGGAGCGCGTAGGCATTGCCCATCGCGCGAAGCATTTCCCCTGCCAACTCTCGGGCGGTCAGCAGCAACGTGTGGCAATAGCGCGAGCCGTAATCCCCTCGCCGAAGATTATCCTTGCCGACGAGCCTACCGGCAACCTCGACTCACGCAATGGACGTGAGGTAATGGACCTGCTTGCCGAACTGCATCGCGAGGGCACAACAATCATCATGGTGACCCATTCACAGCACGATGCCAACTATGCCGACCGCATAGTCAACCTCTTCGATGGAGAGGTGGTGTCGCAGGTGGAGATGTAATAAAAATAAGTTTATTTTACCTGCAAGAATATAATTAACACCAAATACTTTTTTGAAGAAAACAATATTGACTATTATTGCACTGCTCTCTATCGTGGGCAGTCAGGCTAAGGGCAAGGTTGTTGTTTGAGAGAAACCGACTACTGAAAATGGAAACGTGTATGGAGATGGCTTTTTCAATATTGCCATTGACATGAATCGCGTGGATCTGATAAGTATTGCTCATACATTATTGGTATGTAACCCTACCCTAATTCCGATATGCACCCGATGTGAATCCTATGTGAAGTCGTTCCGTTATAGGCTTCACATCGAATTCATATCGAGTTTATATCGAATTCACATCGAATTCACTATTGAGGAACAATAGGGTGAGAGACTTCTGACGGCGGTGCGTCAGAGGAGAATGAGACGTTGTGTGGAGCATTTCCATTTAGAGCCTGTCAGCCGCTTGTGTATGCAGGCAACGGCTATGAGATTTGGGTCAGAGATGTTCATCTCATAGTCAATTCCCGGTCGGCAGTAAATGTCCTCCATCTCCATGAATGTGCCCACTGTGCCGTCGTCAAAACGTTGCCTTAGGAAAATCTTTATCACACGGAGTGCATCGCCCGACTGCCATTCCCTGGTATTAATAGGCACAAACAAGATGCCATCATCCCTGACTTCGGGATGAAGTTCTGGAAGCGAACCGAAGGAAAGGAAATAATCAGCGGGAATCCACCTGCCCGTCTCTATCGTATTCGCAGTCATAGCCACTGGGTCGAGCAGCAGGTTGTGATATAGAAACCTATGATAGGGACGCTTGGTTCCCTCGGCATCCTCGAAACACTCTTGGATGGCCTTGCTCACCAAACGATAGGCAGCCACGATGTTCTTCATGCCACTGCGCTGTCTTAATTGTTTTTCGCTCTTGCGGTCCCTATAGCTCGACGGCATTTCCTGTATCACCTGCTTGCCGTTGACCACTCTATAGACCATACCGCCGATATGTCCTCGTTTTAATCCATCGCCTGTACTTTTTACCATATTACATTCTATTATTTAATAATCATGATTAATGGTGCAAATATACACATAATTGCTGACACTGACAAGATTTTAACGGGATTTATAGAAAAAACATATCAGAACATTAAATTCAACTAAAATTGTAGTTAAAGAGTGTAAATCCCTTTGTAGATATAAGACAACAGACTACTTTTGCACCATCGAACTAAAAAGATAGTTGAATTTAAACAGTAAATGACATGTATAGGTTGACAGAAAAGGAAGAGGAAGTGATGGAGATGATATGGGAAATAGGTCCATGCGCTCCTAAGGATGTGGTGGCAATATATGACGAGCCGAAGCCACACGTAAACACCATTGCCACGATGTTCCAGTCGTTGGAACGAAAGGGGTATCTGAGACACGAGGCAAAAGGGCGCGGATATATCTACTATGCCGTGGAGGACAAGGAGAAATACGGGCGCAACAAGATGAAGTCGTTTGTGGGCCGTTTCTTCGGCAACTCATATATGAAGGTAGTGTCGGCATTCGTGGAGGACGAGAAGGTGACTGAGGACGAACTGCTCGGATTGCTTAGGCAACTGAAGGAGAAAGAACAGTAATATAAAAAAATTACTTATTATGGCACTGTTTATTATATATGTAATTAGGTGGGGAATCTGCCTCACGCTGCTCTACTCCATCTTCCGCTTGGTGTTGAGCCGCGAGACTTTGCATAGCTTCAACCGCCTTGTGATGCTGGCCATCATGGCATTGTCGATGCTTCTGCCGATATGCCAGATGGAGTTCTTCGGGGGCAACAGGATTGCCAATGGCGTGAACCGCTTTGAGACTGTCATTGCCGACAGTGTGGATAATGCACGTATATCTCCCTTTGCGACTGTTGACAACAATACGCCTTTGGACATTAGGGGTGCAGGCGGCTCGCATGCCGACATTAGGGATGCAGACGTCTTGCCTACTAAAATCGCACAAGGCACTTCCACACACTCAAACTATTGGTGGATAAGGATATTAGTGTTCATATATGTCGGAGGATTGCTTGTATGCTGGCTTCGTTATATGGTTGCATTTGCTTCATTGTTGCTATTGATAATACGTGGCAAACGTATGAGCAATCCCGACATTCCCTCCGACATCCACGTCATCGCTTGCCGTGGCATCAAGTCGCCATGCAGTTGGATGCACTGGATAATAGTCAATCCCGACGACATCAACGACACGATGCGCCCTGTGCTTATCCACGAGATGGCTCACGTGAGGCTTCGCCATTCGTGGGACATGCTGCTATGCGAACTGACTGCACGCACACTGTGGTTCCTGCCCTTTGCATGGATGCTTCGTCGCGACATGAAGGCCATACATGAATATCAAGCCGACCGCCATGTGTTGCGCTCGGGTGTTGACGACGAGAGTTATCAGATACTGCTCATTCACAAGGCTGTGGGAGGCCAACTATCACCTGTGGCATGCAGTTTCAACCAGTCGGCGGTGAAGAAACGCCTTGTGATGATGTGCCGTCGTCCGTCGAGGCGCATTGCCATGCTCAAGGCGATATATCTCCTGCCCTTAATACTGTTCGCCCTCATAGCCTTTGCCAAACCGACGATAGTGAAGAACGTTGACAACGTGATAAAAAATGAGGACAAGAAGGCTCCTCTGCTTAACTTCTATGCGACGTATTCAACTATTGATGAGAAAAGCGATGATGACATGCCCCGAGAAGAGCCATTGCCTGAGAATCCTGCCAATGAACCTAATAATGTAATAGACAGTGTCAAGGTTATTAAGGCTTCAAAGTTGGCTCCCAACGTCTTCGGATCTAATGATTCATTGGCGTTGGATAATCACTATAGGCCAATAGCCGACACTATCATCCGCAGAGATTGGCAGGCTGAAAAACTATCAGAGGGAGTATATATCAGTTCAATGTTGGGAACATTCTGGTTAACGGGAATGGACATCAACTACAAGCCGGTGTTCAGGAATCACTTCGACAAGGAAAAGATCAAGAAGGTGGCCCCACACATGCCGTTGTATAGGTTTGTCGCATACGAAAACAATGGGAGAATATATGAGATAACGTTAGAACTTGAAGAATTTATAGATGATTCAAAAAACAATGTAATCCTCCCTAAGAAATATAAAACCAAGGTGGCACCTATAACCCGAATAGAATATATAAATATGAGAAGTAAGTTGTGGATTGAGAAGCATGACGACTTCACGCTCGTAACCATATTCAGAATGGTGGGTAATAGTAAATATCGGGTAAATGTAAATAGTGAGGACTTTACAATGACGGACACCAAGACAAGGGACAAATACAAGTGCCGTGGCATATATGGCAGCAATGAGAAACACATTGCATACGAGTTGATGAACCACCATGGTACAATACTGCCCGTGGAACTCGTTTTCCCACCTCTTGAGGATGGTGTTGAGGGGTTGAGTATTGAAGGGAATGTTGACAATGAAAATTTCTATGAAAATTTCCTTCTTAAAGATGTATTGCATAAGTCACCAAAAGTAATAAGATAACGATATGAGAAAAACAAGCATATATGTGGCAACAGCCATAGTGACGACAATAATATTCGCCAGTTGCGCAAGCAATGGGTTGCCTCGATATGACGAGCGTCCATACAACAAGCCTATGACTCTCGTCAAGGCTGCCGGCGAAGACTATGTGATAAGCGATTACGAGTCGTTCGCCCTTTACATTGACCCCTTGTTTGTGGATACCACCGACCTCGGAACAATCAATATTCAAGGTGGGTTTGGAAGACTGTACCGCACAAAGAAAGCCACTTATCTCTCCATTGATTATTTCCAGCCGAAGGACAAGTGGTTTTACTTCTTCAATTCAGGAGACAGGCTCATCGACGAGGCTACAGGTGACGAATACTGGATTCGCAAAGCGGAAAACATTCCCATGGACACTTGCTGCTTCGTACAGGGCGCCAAGAACAGGTATATCCGATTTGTACTTGTCTTCCCGCCACTTCCCAAGAAAGTCAAAGAGGTGAAATACTTCTCGCCGAGTGCCCCGTCAAGAGACACATTCACTGGCTTGGCCACACGCGAAGGCCCGTTCGAAGTTGAGAAGATGCGCAAGAAGCGCACCCCAGGCTCAAGCGTCAAGCCAAGAATAATTGAATAAGAAAACATAACACCAAATACTTTTATGAAGAAAATAATATTGACACTAATGGGCTTATTGTGCATTGCCATAGGCGTGCAAGCCCAGAAGAAGGAGAAGAAGCACGGACTTTACATTCGCATGAATGTTGTGGATTATCTCACTCGTGAGGCGGTGGATTCCGTGAAATGCTCACTGCTCAGAAGCGACAGTACGGAGATGAAAAGCGAGATGGTGAGGAAAAACCAATGGGTAGGCACTGAATATAACGTAAAAATCGACTCGGTGGGCAACTATCTTATAAAGTACGAGACTCCTGAATATCAGGTGAGATATATCCCATTTCAAATAAAACGGTTTCATAAGTACGAGTATTATCGCAAACTGAAAGATGTGGCTCTCAAACGACTGCCAAAGAAGCGTGAGATAGTGCTCGACGAGGTGGTGGTGACGGCATCGAAGGTGAAGTTCTATATGGACGGAGACACACTGACATATAATGCCGACGCATTCGAACTGCCCGAAGGCTCTATGCTCAACGCACTGATAAAAAAGCTGCCCGGAGTGGAGTTGAAGAAGGGCGGCGAGATAACCGTCAACGGCAAACGCGTGGATGTGTTGATGCTCAACGGCAAGGACTTCTTCAACTCCGACCGCGAACTCATTCTCGACAACCTGCCATCGTATATGGTGACGAAGGTGCAGTCGTATCATAGGGTACCGGATAAATACAAGAACACGCCGAGGGCAGAGCATGTGGAGAAGGAGTCGGTGCTCAACATCCGACTGAAGCGCGAATACGCCAAGAGCTGGGTGTCGAATGTGGAAGTGGGAGCAGGCAGCGAAAGCCGTAGGCTCGGCCGTCTGTTCGGATTGCGATTTACCGACAAGTCGCGCCTTTCCATCTTCGGCAACACCAACAACCTCAACGACGACCGCAAACCGGGTGAACAGGGCGACTGGACACCGCTACAGCAGTCACAAGGACTCATGACCCTCTACGACCTTGGCATTGAGGGCAAATATGAGAACGA
>SAMEA3663103__coassemble_456_pt1 | contig 18753 bp, 11 predicted proteins | sample SAMEA3663103__metabat2_low_PE_014 | metagenome-assembled genome bin SAMEA3663103 (sample SAMEA3663103) | pig gut metagenome | biome: pig gut; feature: pig-associated habitat; material: faeces | place: France | collected 2012 | reverse complement strand
GGATATATCACAATGGTGACGGGACTGCTGTTGATTGTCGGTATATGGTGGAAAGGCAAGGCCATGGGATGGATAAGGGCGATATGGTCGGGCATAGCGGCATTGGTGTGCAGTTTGGGATATGTCAGCAATCTCGTGCTGTATGGCTATTGGCGTTTTCCGCTTGACAACACACCTTTATTATATATAAAGACATCACCAGCGGATGCCGTGGCAAGTATGACTACCATGCAGATGATATTTGTGCCGATAGTCATCTTGAGTGTGGCTTCACTGTTGTTTATTCCGCAACGGTGGATATGGCGCTCATTGGAAAAGTCATGTCGAAAGACTACTGGAAGGGATACTTTAGGTAAAAGGACAATAGATTCAGTAATCATGTTGATCCTCTCTGCTTTGCTTATCATACCCATAAGGGGTGGGGTGGATACTGGCACTAATCATACGGGAAGCGTGTATTTCTCATCCGACATACTGCTTAATCATGCTGCCGTCAATCCTCTGTTCTCATTTATGGAGGCAGCCACTCATCAGGAGGATATTGCCACTCGCTATCGCTATATGGAGGGAAAGGATGCCGACGGGATATTCCGACAGATGACTTATACGTCTCTGCGTCCTGATGCCGAGAGAAAGGATTATAATGTTGTCTTGATATGTCTAGAGGGATTCTCGAAATATATCATGGAAGAGAAAGGACACGTTAAGGGTGTCACTCCAAATCTCGACAGACTCACTCGTGAGGGAATATATTTCTCAAATATCTATGCCAACTCCTTCCGCACCGACAGGGCAATGGTGGCAGTGATGAGCGCATTGCCCGCACAACCCACAATGAGCGTGATGGACATGCCACGATTATCCACATCGTTGCCTTCTCTTGCCGGGGCTCTTGGCAAGAACGGATATGACACCCATTTCTATTATGGTGGAGATGCCAATTATAGCAACATGAAGTCTTATCTGATGGGAACGGGATTCCAAAACGTAACCCACCAGTTTGACTTTGACAAAAAGCTCCAAACTGGTAAGTGGGGAGTGGCAGACGGACCGGTGTATGACCGCTTGCTTGCTGATATCAAGGCTTTTGACCCGAAGAAACGGTTTATGAAGATGATGATGACGGGAAGTAGTCATGAACCTTTCGATGTTCCCGACTATCATAAGATGAAGCAACCAGAGCTCAATGCTTTCTCGTATGCCGACTATCATCTTGGCCGATTCATCACTGAGTTGAAGAAGTTGCCGCAATGGAAGAACACATTGGTAGTGATAGTGCCCGACCATCTCGGTTGCTGGCCTCAGAAGATAGATAATTATAAACTGTGGAGATATGAGATTCCGCTTGTCATGCTTGGCGGCATGTTCTCTGAGCCTCGCGATGTGGAGACGATAGGAGGACAGATAGATATTCCCGCCACAGTATTGGCAATGCTTGGTATGCCGCACGACGAGTTCCTCTATTCCAAGGACTTGCTCGATGCCGAGGCTCCGCACTTCGCCTTCTTCACATTCCCCGATGCCATGGGACTGATAGATTCCACGGGATATGTCATCTTCGACAACACCCAGAAGACTGTTGCCGCATCGTCAAAAGACAAAGATGTTGACGACCGAACCAAGAAGGCAAAGGCTTATCTGCAAAAGCTATATGACGACCTCGGAGAAAAGAATAATTAAACACAGAGACACAAAGACACGGAGTCATTGGACAACCAACTGATTATTCACCATCCTCGTCATATACGACTGGATGATGGCTTTCACCTGGCGCTCCATGTCAGCAGCTATCTTTGGTTCTTTCGTCAGGAGATTATCCTTGAGCAGGAGGTCGGTGCGGAAGCGATATAGAGCCTTGGCCTTCTGTCCGTCAAACTGCAGGAGCCAGTCGCCTTTTACGTATTGGTATATGCCGTTTAGATAGTTTACTGCCCATGTGTCCTCATCCGTGGTAGTCAGAAGGTCGCAACCGAAGGCCACATACGGACGGTCGTAGCCCAAGTAAGACAATACCGTAGGCATGATGTCTATCTGTTGGGCAATGGCATCGCGCATTCCCGGTTTCATATCCCCACTTGGGTCGAAGAAGATGATGGGCGAACAGAATCCTCCGAGGTCTGTCTGATAATACGCATGATCGCTGAGGTTGGTGTGGTCGCTCGTAATGACAAACAAGGTGTTCTTATACCATGGTTGGGTCTTTGCCTTCTCGAAGAAACGACGGATGGCATTGTCGGTATATCTTATACACTTGTGTATTACAATTCCCTCCTCCTTATATATGTCCTTGTATTCCTCCGGCACCTTGTAGGGATGATGGGATGAGGCAGTAAAGACAGCCGACACAAACGGTTGCTTGAACTCCGACATCTTCGTGGCAAAGAACTGCAGGAAGGGTTCGTCCCATATCGCCCACATTCCGTCGAAGTCCTTGTCGCCATTAAATCTCTTGTCGGCATTATATTCAGTTCTGCCGAAATAATCAGCGAATCCCGTCTTACGGGCAAAGGCTTCGAAGCCCATCGACCCGTTATCCGCTCCGTGGAAGAAGGCGGAATAATAACCCTTGTTCTTCAGCTCTCCGGCTATCCCGCTCACGTCGTTCATGGATGCGGGAGTAAGGAAGAAAGGCTCGATAAACATAGGAATGCCCGACAGAATACTCGGCATTCCGTCGATACTCTTCCTACCGTTGCAATAGGAGTAGAGGAAAGTCTGACTATGCTGCATCAGCGAGTCAACAAATGGAGTGTATCCCTTGTATTTTCCACCGTCGAGCCATTTGTTATATCCTCCGATATACTCGCGCCCGAAACTCTCCACTATCAGAATCACAACGTTCTTCTTTGAGGAATTAGGAATTAGGGATGAGGAATTAGGAATTATTACTGGTGAATATAGGGCGTCCATCTCCTGCTCCGACATATATTCGGGGATTTCAAATACTTTCTTTCCGATGGTGCGGATGAGCGAGAAGGGCGTGTTGAGTACAATACCTGCTTCCTGAGGATGGGCAACGTATTGATTGGCATTGCTGATGGTAATCGGTCGCACGGCCGTGGTGGCTCCACCTCGCATACCGCAGATACATAGGGGTATGAATATACCGAAGCAAAGGGTGTGGATAATGTAATATCTCAATAGTCCCTTGCCTTGTGGCATGCCTGTACTTCTCGAATTCTTCTTGCAGCCATCCCCAAAATAACATTTCCACATCGCCCATATCATTACGACAAACAGGAGGACAAGATACCAATGGCGCATAAATTCTACACCAATTATACTGCCGATATTTCCCTCATTGCTGAATTCAGAGAAGACAGTATTCGTAGTGCGTCGCATGGTGTATTTGAAATATACACAGTCGGCAAGGTTGGCTGCTATGCACGCTCCATTTACTATTATATATACCCACTTGGCAGTCATCTGCCATCCTCTCATCTCCTTGTAGTGGAGTGGAATGAGCATTAACAAGGCATATAAAACATTAGTGTATAATATGGCAGACGTGTCGAACATCCATGCCCCGTGAAGCATCTCGGGCACAGAACTCCATTGGAAATCCGAAGCAAACAGTCCCCAGTTTTCCATCACGAATGCCACACGGCAAATGCCGTAGGCTATATATATTATAATAAGGTTAAGTAAAAACCTCAATGGCGTTGTTGCAAATATATTCTTCATTCTTCATTTTCAACTTCCCAATACTACGTCGAGTATCATCATCAGTACAAAACCGATGGCAAAACCAATGGTACTCACATTACTATGTTCACCAGCGCTAGCCTCGGGGATTAGTTCCTCAATCACCACATAAAGCATCGACCCCGCCGCAAAGGCAAGCATATAGGGCATGGCGGGAGTGAGCCACGATGTGAGCAGAATGACTAGAATGGCTCCGATGGGTTCGACAATACCACTGAGGCTACCTATTGCAAACGAGCGCCAGCGACTATTGCCTTCAGCCTTCAAGGGCATCGACACTATTGCTCCCTCAGGGATATTCTGGATGGCAATACCAACAGACATCGTCAAGGCTGCCATAGCAGTGATACCCATATCTCCTGAGATAAAGCCCGAGAGCACCACTCCTACTGCCATTCCCTCGGGAAGGTTGTGGATGGTGACAGCAAGCGAAAGCATAGTTGTGCGCGACAACCCCGACTTCATTCCTTCGGGATGGTCGTCGCCAATGTGAAGGTGGGGAGTGAAATGGTCGATGGCAAGCAGAAAACCTATGCCGAGAAGGAATCCCACTGCCGAAGGAAGCACCTTGAATATCCCCTCGGCATCTGCAGTGAAGTCAAGACTCGGCAAGAGCAGCGACCAAAACGAGGCTGCCACCATCACTCCCGAGGCAAAGCCAAGCAGTGATTTCTGTAATACCACATTCATCTCATGGCGCATGAAAAACACGAATGACGCGCCAATGACCGTACCAAGAAAAGGTACTATTAATCCTATTGCTATTCCGTCCATATATTCAAATTATGCTGCAAAATTAATAATTTTATTGTATATCTTGTCATTTTTGCAAACATTTAACATCAAACTCTTGTAAGATTAGAGAAAAAAAAGTATTTTTGCACGAGAAAAAAGAAAAAATAACCAAAACATAACAAGAAAAAACATGGAAAAAAAGTACGGACACTTTGATGATGCCCATCGTGAGTATGTCATCACCGACCCAAAGACTCCCTGGCCTTGGATTAACTATCTCGGCAATGAGGATTTCTTTTCTTTGATATCTAATACAGCGGGTGGCTATAGCTTCTACAAGGATGCCAAGTTCCGCCGTATCACACGATATCGCTACAACAACGTGCCAATGGACAACGACGGACGCTATTTCTATATCAAGGATGGCGATACGATATGGAGTCCGGGATGGAAACCTTGCCGCACTCCGCTTGATTCCTACGAGTGCCGACATGGTATGGGATATACCCGCATCACGGGTGTGAAGAACGGTGTTGAGGCTTCAGCTCTCTTCTTCGTTCCATTGAAGACATGGGCTGAGGTGCAGAAACTCACTTTGCGCAATACAACAGGCGAGACAAAGAGTTTGAAACTCTTCTCGTTCACCGAGTGGTGTCTCTGGAATGCTGCCACTGATATGGAGAATTTCCAGCGCAACTTCTCTACAGGTGAGGTGGAGATAGAAGGCTCAACAATCTACCATAAGACAGAATATCGCGAGCGTCGCAACCATTACGCTTTCTATACGGTGAATGCCCCAATACAGGGATTCGATACCGACCGCGAGACTTTCGTGGGACTGTATAGCGAGAAGTCGGCTCCCGATGCAGTTGTCGAGGGTAAGCCTCGCAACAGTCATGCCCATGGTTGGAGTCCTATCGCTTCTCAGTATATTGAGGTCACACTGGCTCCGGGCGAGAGCAAGGACTTTGTTTTCCTGCTTGGATATATCGAGAATGAGCAGGAGGATAAGTTTGAGTCGAAGCAGGTGATCAACAAGACCAAGGCTCACGCCCTTATTGCTCGCTTTGACACTACCGCCAAGGCTGATGCTGCCTTTGCCGAACTGAATGACTATTGGAACCGACTCCTTAGTATATATAGTGTAAAAAGCGACAATGACAAGCTCGACCGTATGGTGAACATCTGGAATCAATACCAGTGTATGGTGACGTTCAACTTCTCTCGTTCGGCTTCGTTCTTCGAGAGTGGAGTGGGACGTGGTATGGGATTCCGCGATTCCAATCAGGACCTTGTCGGTTTTGTACATCTTGTACCAAGTCGTGCCCGTCAGCGTATCATCGACATCGCCTCAACACAGTTCCCCGACGGTGGTTGCTATCATCAGTATCAGCCTCTCACCAAGCGTGGAAACAACGACATCGGTGGCGGATTCAACGACGACCCATGCTGGCTCATCTTCGGTACAGCTGCTTATCTCAAGGAGACTGGTGATTTCTCGATACTCACCGAACCGGTTCCCTTCGACAACCAACCGGGAAGTGAGAAGACCCTATTCGAGCATCTCAAGATTTCTATGGAGCATGTCACCAACAACCTCGGTCCCCATGCACTGCCGCTCATTGGTCGTGCCGACTGGAACGACTGTCTCAACCTCAACTGCTTCTCTTGGGATCCCAATGAGAGCTTCCAGACCACCGAGAACAATAGTGAGGGGTCTAAGGCTGAGTCGCTCATGATTGCCGGACTCTTCGTCGTCACAGGTAAGGAATATGTTAAGCTCTGCCGCACTCTTGCCGTCCGTGGCGAGGATGCCGCAAAATATGGTATTGTCGACTTCAATGCCGAGGCTGACGCAATGGAAAAGGCAGTTAACAGTATGGATGAGGCTGTGCAGAAGCACGGTTGGGACGGTGAATGGTATCTCCGTGCCTACGACTTCTATGGCAACAAGATTGGTTCGAATGAGAACGAGGAAGGTAAGATATTCATCGAGAGTCAGGGATGGTGTACTATGGCTGGCATCGGACTCGACAAGGGTATGGTTGACAAGGCTATCGACTCCGTGGAGAAGATGATGGATTGTGAACATGGTATCGTGCTCAACAATCCCGCATATACCGTTTATCATGTCGAGATGGGTGAGATTTCCTCTTATCCCGAGGGCTATAAGGAGAATGCCGGTATCTTCTGCCACAATAACCCCTGGGTAATCATCGGTATGACTGTTGCAGGACGTGGCAATGAGGCATGGGAACACTATACCAAGATTTTGCCTTCGTACGTCGAAGAGAACCGTCAGACTCTCCACAAGGTGGAGCCATACGTCAACTGTCAGATGGTGGCTGGTAAGGATGCCTACAAGCCCGGTGAGGGTAAGAACTCATGGCTCACGGGTACTGCCGCTTGGATGTGGCTCACAGTAAGTCAATATATCCTCGGTATCCAACCCGACTATGACGGACTTGCCGTGCGTCCTTGTATTCCCTCTACTGCCAAGGAATACACTGTCACCCGTCGTTTCCGTGATGCCGAATATGTAATCACAGTAAAGAATCCCGATGGCAAGCAGACCGGTCTCTCGTCGCTCACCATCGACGGACAGACCGTTGCTGGAGATGTACTTCCTTACTCTCCTGGCAAGCATGAGGTGGTAGCTATCCTATAATAAAATAGGTATATCTTAACAATAAAAAAAATCCCCGTATTCATCGTGAATACGGGGATTTTTTATTGTTGAATCAACTTTCAATTTTCAACTTTCAATTTTCAACTTTCAATAAAATTAAAAGTCCATCTTGTCGAGCGAGTCATTGAAGTCCTTTGGCTCATGTGGCTCATGGTTTTCTTCTTGATCAGGACGGGGACGACGCTCGCCGCGCTCAGGACGAGGACGACGCTCGCCTCTTTCTGGACGAGGACGGCGCTCGCCACGCTCAGGACGCTCGCCACGCTCACGGCGTGCAGGACGCTCCTGATAGTCGGCTGGCTTCTCGATAAGCACACGATGCGAGAGCTTGTACTTGCCTGTCTTCGGGTCAATCTCAAGCAGCTTCACCTTTATCTTGTCGCCTTCCTTGATTCCTGCTTCCTCAACTGTCTCAAGACGCTTCCAGTCAATCTCGCTGATGTGGAGCAAACCATCCTTGCCAGGGAGAATCTCTACGAAGCATCCGTAAGGCATGATAGAGCGCACTGTTCCGTCATAAACCTCACCAACCTCTGGGATGGCAACGATGGCCTTGATCTTGCCAAGGGCTGCGTCGATGCTTTCCTTGTTGGGAGCACTAACCTGCACCTTGCCAACTCCGTCAATCTCGTCGATGGTGATTGTGGCACCAGTGTCCTCCTGCATCTGCTGGATAATCTTTCCGCCCGGACCGATAACGGCACCGATGAACTCCTTAGGTATCTCAATCTGCACGATACGTGGTACCTGTGGCTTCATCTCTGCACGTGGCTCGGCAATAGTGTCGGTGATGCAGTTGAGGATGTGCTCGCGACCGGCCTTTGCCTGCATAAGAGCCTTCTCGAGAATCTCGAATGACAGACCGTCGCACTTGATATCCATCTGGGTGGCTGTCAGACCGTCGTGTGTACCGGTGGTCTTGAAGTCCATATCACCCAGGTGGTCCTCGTCGCCAAGGATATCGCTAAGTACTGCATACTTCTCCTCGCCTGGATTCTTGATAAGTCCCATGGCAATACCGCTCACAGGCTTCTTCATAGGAACACCGGCATCCATAAGAGCAAGAGTTCCGGCACATACGGTAGCCATTGACGAAGAACCGTTAGACTCGAGAATCTGGCTTACGAGACGTACTGTGTAGGGGAAGTCCTCAGGAATCTGGTCCTTCAGACCGCGCCATGCCAGGTGACCATGACCAATCTCGCGGCGACCTACACCACGCTGAGCCTTGGCCTCGCCAGTACAGAATGGTGGGAAGTTATAGTGGAGAAGGAAGCGCATGTAGCTCTTGTCGAGCACATCGTCAACCATCTTTTCGTCGAGCTTAGTACCAAGTGTACATGTGGTGAGCGACTGAGTCTCGCCACGGGTGAAGATTGAACTTCCGTGAGGCATTGGCAGTGGGCTGACCTCGCACCAGATGGGGCGTATCTCGTCAGTCTTACGACCATCAAGACGGATACCCTCATCGAGGATACAACGACGCATTGCATCGCGCATCACATCGTGATAATAGCGGTCCATCATGGCAGCCTTCTCCTCAAGTTCATCCTCTGAGAGATCTGAATGGGCTGTATTGTATGCCTCCTTGAATTCGGTGAGGATATTTTCGAAAGCCTCCTGACGGGCCTGCTTCTCAAGAGCTTGCTTGGTCACGTCGTAAGCTTTCTGATAGAGTTCCTTGTTCATCTGCTCACGGAGCTCTTCGTCGTTGACCTCATGGTCATACTCACGCTTTACATCCTTGCCAAGTTCCTTAGAGAGCTCTACCTGCATCTCGCACATGGGCTTGATAGCGTCCATAGCGGCCTTTAATGCGCCAATCATGTCCTGCTCGCTCACTTCCTTCATCTCGCCTTCCACCATCATGATGTTATCGGCAGATGCACCAACCATGATGTCCATGTCGGCATCCTTCATCTGGTCGAAAGTGGGGTTGATAACGTATTCGCCGTTTATACGGGCTACGCGAACTTCACTGATTGGACATTCAAAGGGAATGTCGGAGCAAGCCAATGCTGTTGATGCTGCAAATCCGGCAAGAGCGTCGGGCTGGTCAACACCATCGGCAGAGAAAAGCATTACATTTACATACACCTCCGCATGGTAGTTGGAGGGGAACAACGGGCGGAGAACACGGTCAACAAGGCGAGATGTCAGAATCTCGTTGTCGCTGGCTTTGCCTTCGCGCTTGGTGAAACCGCCGGGGAAGCGGCCTGCTGCTGCATACTGCTCTCTGTAGTCAACCTGCAGAGGCATGAAATCTGTTCCGGGAACTGCATCCTTTGCGGCACAAACGGTGGCCAAAAGAACGGTGTTGCCCATACGGAGCATACATGAACCGTCGCACTGTTTTGCCACTTTCCCGGTCTCGATGCTGATGGTTCTTCCATCAGGCAACGATACTGTTTTCGTAATTACGTTCATCTAAAATTTTGTTTGTTTACATCAAAAATCGGGCAAAGTTACTCATAATTATACAAATGAACGAGAAAAATACCAAATATCTGCTGATATTTTCATTTTTTTATGATTTTATTTTGTATTTCGACTAACTTGCACTAACTTTGCAGCCAAAATCGGAAAATTGAAAGATTGAAATATTATATGAAGAAAATGTTTTCGGCAGCCGCCTTGGTGATGGCTGCGTTCGCCTTTGTGGCATGTAGCGAGAAAAAGTTCCACGTGGAAGGTAGCATTGAGAATGCCAAGGACTCTCTGCTCTATTTCGAGAATATCAGTCTTGAGGGACCTGTGGTAGTGGATTCAGTGAAACTTGATGCCGACGGCAACTTTGACTTTAGTGACAAGTGCCCGGAGGCTCCCGAGTTCTATCGCCTGCGTATTGCAGGACAGATAATTAATATCTCCATCGACTCTACCGAGACAGTCTCTGTAAAGGCAAAAATGCCTGAAATGGCAGCCAACTATGAGGTGAGCGGTTCTGAGGAATGTTCAAAAATCCGCACTCTCGCCCTTAAGCAGATTGCACTTCAGAATACTGTAATCGATTTGGAGAAGAATACATCTCTCGGCAGCGATGTCATTGCCGACAGTATTACAAAGATGATTGATGCTTACAAGAATGATGTCAAGGCTAATTATATCTTCAAGGAGCCGAAGGCAGCATCTTCTTATTTTGCTCTTTTCCAGGCTATTGGCCCTTATCTCATTTTTAATCCACGCAGTAATCGTGAAGACATAAAGGTGTTTGCAGCAGTAGCTACCAGTTGGGATACATTCTATCCCGGTGCATTGCGTGGCGAAAATCTGCATAACATCGCTATCGAGGGAATGAAGACAGCCCGCATTGTGGCTGCCGACCAGAAGGCAATGGAGATTGATGCAGACAAGGTGACTGAGACGGGAATTATCGACATCAAACTGATTGATAACAAGGGAAATGCTCGCGCCCTTTCTGATTTGAAGGGTAAGGTGGTGCTTCTAGATTTCCATCTCTTTGCTCTCGAGGATTCGCCAAAGCGTATTCTCATGTTGCGCGAATTATATAATAAGTATCATGCGCAAGGACTGGAGATTTATCAAGTGTCTCTCGACCCTGACGAGCATTTCTGGAAGCAGCAGACTGCTGCATTGCCCTGGATATGTGTGAGGGATGCTGATGGTACTGCATCAAAATATGTCAACCTCTACAATGTGCAGTCAGTGCCAGAGTTCTTCCTCATCGACAAGAGTAACTCTCTCGTCAACCGCTCTTCACAGATTAAAGACGTAGAGGCTGCAATATCAGCCTTGCTCTAATTATATTTATTGAACACAGAGACACGGAGAAACAGGGTTTATATAGGTCTATAGCGCCTTTATATATTGACTCTGTGTCTCCGTGTCTCTGTGTTTTAAATAAAAAAACCGACTTTTTGAACATATTCAATTTATATGTGAATAGTAGTATTCAAACTAAAAGCAGTACCTTTGCAGCCGAATTTAGACGTTAGCAAAGAATGAAGAAATTACTGTTCACTTTTTCCTTGCTCCTGACAATGTCATCAGCAAGTGCCCAAAAGGTATTGTCGCTCAAGGATTGCTTGAAGATAGGCATCGAGAATAATCTATCGCTCAAGTCAAGTCGCAACGAGGTGACAAAGGGCAAGCACAACATCAGTGAGAACCGTGCAAGGTTGCTGCCGCAGATTAACTTCGCGGCAGGATTCAATGACAACTTTACTCCTCCAGTATCAGTTACCGATGGTACGGCATACGGTAAGTTGTACAACGTGACAAAGACCTTGCAGTATAACTCATCGGCTAGTCTGCAGTTGCAGATGCCGCTCTATAGTCAGACGGCCCTTACTGCCGTAGAGATTGCAAAGACCCTTGACAATCTCAACCAATTGTCCTACGAGAAGGCTCGTGAGGATATTATCATGCAGATAGCCAAACTCTACTATCTCATTCAGAATACTACCGAGCAGATAGCCATCATTGGAGATAACCTCAAGAGATTTGAGGAACTGAAAAAATTCGCCCAGGCATTCTATGACAATCAGATGGCTTTGGGGGTTGACCTAAAGCGTATCAATGTCAGGATAGAGAGTACCGACGTGTCGCTCGCAAATGCCAAGGCAATGCTTCGCGAGCAATATAACATGCTCAAATATGCCATGGACTATCCTGCCGACGAGGAGATTCTTGTTGAGGTGAAGCATGTGGATGATATCAATATGGCGGCACAGTCGGGACTTAACGCCAATCTATATGAATTGCAACTCATGCGCACCCAGGAGAAACTCACTGAACAACAGGTGAAACTGGCTAAGGATGCCTATCTGCCCACTATTGCCCTCACTGGCAATTTCACTTTCTCGGCTTATACAGATAAGTTTAAGAACTGGTTCCATTCGGGAGAGAGCAATCATTGGTATGACTCCAATGGTCTCGGTATTTCCCTTCGAGTACCTGTCTTCGACGGGTTTGAGAAGCGATCCAAGATTCGCAAGGCCAAGATTGATGCCGACAATGCGCGCATTGCATACGAGAACACGCTGAAGAACTTGCAGACGCAATACTCGAATGCAGTGAACGACCAACTGAACAACGAGCGAAACTACCGCAAACAGCGCGACAACTACCGTCTTGCCGAGGATATATATAAGGTGACTATGGATCGCTATCGTGAGGGTGTTACCTCGATGGTAGAGGTATTGCAGGATGAGATGAGCATGTCGGAGGCACAGAACAACTATCTCACCGCTCATTACAACTACGAGGTATCGAATCTCGCCGTACTCAAACTCACGGGCGGACTTAATTCCCTTGTAGAAAATTAGGAATTTATTATGCAAAACTTAAATTGAAATTATAATACAACAATGGAAAATAAGGAAAACAAGGCTGTGGAAAGCCAGGAAACGACAGTGTCTGAAAGCCACGAGAAGACAGCTGAACAATTGAAGAAACAGAAGGTGCGTCAGATGATAGTAAGTCTCATCGGACTTGCACTCATCGCGTGGGGTGTGTATGAGGTGGTATGCATGTTCATCGACTACAGGTCGAATGAGTCAAGTAATGATGCTCAGGTTGAGCAGTATCTCTCACCGGTCAATCTGCGTGCTTCGGGATATATCAAGAAGATTTGCTTCCAAGAGCATCAGAACGTCAAGAAGGGAGATACCCTGCTCATACTCGACGATCGTGAATATCGTATCCGTGTGATGGAGGCAGAGGCTGCATTGAAGGATGCACAGGCTGGTGCCAATGTTATCAATGCCACACTCAACACCACCGAGACTACGGCTTCGGTGTATGATGCGTCAATATCAGAGATAGAGATTCGTCTGCAAAAGTTGGCCAAGGACGTGGAACGCTATCGCAACCTCGTAGCCCGTGATGCTGCAACTCCTATCCAGCTCGAACAGTATGAGACTGAATACAAGGCTACAAAGAAGAAACTCGATGCTACCCTCAAACAGAAGAAGGCAGCTCTCTCGGGTGTCAACGAAGTGCAAACTCGCAAGGGCAACACTGCCGCAGCCATTGAGCGTGCCACTGCTGCCTTGGAGATGGCAAAGCTCAATCTCTCGTATTGTGTGGTTGTAGCTCCGTGCGACGGCAAGTTGGGTCGCCGTTCTCTCGAAGAGGGACAGATGGTTAATGCCGGACAGACGATTACATATATTATTCCTGAGACACAGAAGTGGGTGATTGCCAACTACAAGGAAACACAGGTGGAGAATCTCTATATTGGCCAGAAAGTACGCATGACTGTTGACGCTATCAGCGACAAGGAGTTTACCGGAAAGGTCACAGCAATATCAGGAGCCACAGGTTCTAAGTTCTCGCTTACTCCCACCGACAACTCTGCAGGAAACTTCGTAAAGATACAACAACGCGTACCAGTGCGCATCGACTTCACCAACCTCAGCAAGGAGGATAACGACCGCCTGGCAGCTGGTATGATGGTGATTGTGAAGGCGGAAGTGAAATAATTTAAATTGTATCGTTGTGAATAAAAATTTTCCGTTCTACGATTGGGTGCCTAAACCATTGGGAATCATCTTTCTGATTTTCCTTTTCATACCTATAATGACAGTTGGTGGAGTATATTCCGCCAACAGCAGTGAGATGGTTGGTGGTTTGGGCATCATTTCGGAACATATTTCCTTTGTGGGCTTTGCCACGTCGGTGGGTATGGCGGCTTTCTCGCCGTTCTTCTACGACCTCGTGTGCATACGTCGCGAGAAGATAATGCTCATGTGGGGATTCGGCATACTCATTGTGCTGAGCTTCGTATGTGCCCGCACCGACAGTGTGTATGTCCTTGCCCTGTGTTCGCTCGTGATGGGATTCGTGCGTCAGGCTTTGTTGATGTGCAACCTCTTTACGCTCATCACCTACGGTTTTCACATTGAGGCTACCCATAATCTCACTCCAGGCAACGAACCTACCACCGAGGAGGGATGGGACAAGCTCGACTATGAGAAGACGGCGTCAATGCCAATTATCTATTACTTCTTCATGGTGCTTGGTCAGATAGGTACATGGCTCACAGCATGGTTTGCATATAACTACGAATGGCAGTATGTCTATTATGCCATGATTGCCGTGTTGGGAGTGGCTGTGATCATCGTATGGCTCACGATGCCATATAATCCCTTCCCCAACAACCGTATTCCCATCAACTTCTCCAAGTTTGGGGATTTCACGGTCTTTTCTATCGCATGCCTCTCCTTTATATATATAATGGTATATGGCAAGGTGCTCGACTGGTATGACGATCAGCGAATACAGTTGGCTACGTTGATATGTATTGTGTCAGTGCTTCTGTTCATCTTCCTCGAAAGGACCCGTCGTTCGGCCTATTTCCTCATCACGGCATTGAAGTCGCGCAGCATCCAGGGCGGTATTCTTCTCTTCCTCGGACTCATGATATTCAACTCCAGTGCAATGTTCGTCAATGTGTTTATGAGTGTGGGTATGAAGATGGACAACCTTCAGATTGCCGAGGTGGGCAACTGGGTTCTGCTGGGATATTTCATAGGACTTGTCATGGCTATCTTCTGCAGTTCCAAGAAGATACATTTCAAGTGGCTCTTCTTTTGGGGATTTATCTTCATCGGACTCTCAGCCGTGTATATGTACTTTGAGGTGCAGACTGCGGGAATGATGGAGCGAATGAAATGGCCTATCATAATCCGTGCGGCGGGAATGATGTTGCTCTACGCTTGTACCGCTGTTTATGCCAACCAGCGTATGCCATATAAGCTGATGTCAACATGGGTGTGCATCATGCTCACTGTGCGTATGATTATCGGACCGGGTATAGGTAGTGCGCTCTATAGTAATGTGTTGCAACATCGACAGCAGTATTATGTCACTCGTTATGCCCAGGACTTCGACCGTATGGACGACGAGACGGCAAAGACCTACGACATGACCGTTCGCGGAATGAAGATGCAAGGAAAGACCGATGCCGAGGCCCAGCAGATGGCTGCCTTGCAATTGAAGGGTAAGGTGATGGTTCAGGCCACTATCTCAACCATCAAGGAGATGGCGGGATGGACATTCTATGGCTGTATCATTTGTGCAGGAATCATTCTCTTTGTGCCATGGCCCAAGCGCAAACTTCAGGATTGGGAGCGCATACCGAGGGATGTAAAGTTTAGGTTCAGGTGATATTTTGTGCCTCTGTGTTCAATAATAGACAAGAAAATGCACAAAAAAGAGAAAAATAGTGTGGTAATTGCGAAAAAAGTTGTATCTTCGCAGCGTTATTCGTATATTACCCACATTATGGAACCAGAAGCAAAGAGATTGGCAGTACTCGAAGACGCGCTCGATAACCGTCTTGATATATGCAGTTCGGAAGGACCACTCAAGGTATTTCCCCAGTCGATTATGTCTTCATTTCTCGTGGATTATGTCGGAATTATCGTATGTGTTGACGGTTCTTTCATTTTTGAGGTAAATGAAGAGCAAGGGGTAGTCAAGGCGGGCGAAACAATTTTTCTCACCGAGAATGTGCATTTTCAAATTAAGGTGGCATCGGATAATCTCAAGTATTATCTGCTGTTCTATCGTATAGGCCCTATCCGTGACATACTAGGTAATACGGTGATGATGATGCGTCTTTATTCCACTCTCAATCCCCGTCCGTTCAGCATCTTGGCTACTGGCGAGGAATACGCCATAGCCGACTATGTGCAATTGCTGCCATGCTCAAGTTATGAGGAAACTACAATGTTCGACTCTCATGAGCGCAAACTCCTCATGCTCAGTCTCACATATCGGCTATGTTCTATATTCAACCGCAAGGTGGTGCAAGGTGGTGAGGCCTCGGGGCATAAGATTGACATCTTCGTGAGATTAATATCGCTAATAAGCGAGCACTATCATAAGGAGCGCAGTGTGGCGTTCTATGCCGACCGTTTGTGTCTCTCTCCCAAATATCTCTCATCCATGGTTAAGGGCATTTGCGGTTATACTGTCCAGGATCTTGTCTTCAAGGCAATCATCCGTCGTGCCATCTTCCTCATGACGAGCACGAGCAAGACCATACAGGAAATCTCCGACGAACTCCATTTCCCCAATGCCTCCGCTTTCGGCACCTTCTTTAAGAAGCAGACGGGTCGTTCGCCCAAGAACTACCGTTTGGCGGAGGGAAAGGATGAACAATAAAAAAAATATAATTCAATGGAACAAAGCATCAAACCACAGCGTATTAATGTTGTTGACAGTCTTCGAGGATTTGCGGTGGTAGGCATTATTATCATACACTTCCTCGAACATTTAAATTTCTATGCCTTCCCTGAACCAACGGCTTTTGATCAGGGATTGTGGGATACTGTGTTCTACATTGGAGCGAGCAAGATGTATGCTATCTTCGCATTGTTGTTTGGATTGAGTTGCTATATCCAGCACCATAATGCGGAAAAACGTGGTGAGGACTTCCGTTTGCGCTTTGCATGGCGTATGCTGTTGCTTTTCGGTTGGGGAATGCTCGACCTTGTGTTCTTTAATGGTGACATACTTTGCACCTATGCAGTTCTCGGACTGTTGTTAATACCTTTGGTCAAGGCTTCCGACAAGGTGCTGATTGTGGTGGCTGCTATACTGTTTCTGCAACCCATAGAGATCTATTATATCATAAAGGGTATCATTGTTCCTGATGCAAATCCGATGGATCTTGGTTATGGACATTTGTGGGGAGTGTGCTATGAGGCATGTGCCAATGGAGGTTTTCTTGATGTGGCAAAGGCAGGTTTGACTACGGGTCTGCCTATAAATTTCGGTTGGGCAATAGAAAATGGTCGCCTCACTCAGACTCTTATGCTATTTGTCGTAGGTATGCTGTTGGGACGCAAACGTCTCTTTATCAACGAGTCTGACAATCTCGGTTTTTGGAAGAAGGCAATGAAGGTGGCCTTGTTGGTATTTGCTGTAACACAAGTGCTGCTACTCACTATATCTATTGACGAATTGCCGGTTTGTATTGGCAAGAGTCTTGAAATCCAAATCACTGCGTGGCGCAATTTCTCTATGATGCTATTCTATGTCGGTGGCATCACACTGCTATATTACACCACACGGATGCGTAAAGCCATCTCGCACCTTGAGTGCATAGGCAAGATGAGTCTTACCGACTATCTCCTGCAGAGCATCATCGGCGGTTTCCTCTTCTACAATTGGGGGCTTGGTCTTTACACAGTCAGCCACCATAGAATGAGTTTCGTTCTTGGCATATTGTTCTGCATCTGCCTATACTTCTTCTGCCGTTTCTGGACAAGCAGATTCCGCCGAGGACCATTAGAGGAACTTTGGGCGAGGGCAACGCATGTTTCTCTCAGCAAGAAGGCTTATTTGTTGACGCGGCAAAATTCCTAAATTAATTTGGAATGAGCACTTTCCTGTTTTTCTATCACCCCGAGATTGGTCTTCAACTGAGCCACGCTGCTTGCCCCTACGAGCACGGATGTCACCCCGCGCGTGTCGAGAATCCACTTGAGAGCCTTCTCTGCAAGAGTCATTCCCGAAGATTGCGCCTTCGTGTTCCATTGGCGTAGCTGGTCGAGGAGCTCCTCGGTGAGCATGGATTTCTTTAGGAATTTCTCCTTCGACATACGACTGTCCTCGGGAATGCCATTGAGATAGCGGTTGGTGAGCAGTCCCTGGGCAAGGGGCGAGAATGAGATGAAGCCAACGCCACTCTCATTGCATAGGTCGATGATGCCCTCGTCGATCGGTGCGCGGTCGAGCATGTTCAGTCGTCCCTGATATATAAGTAGAGGTGTGTCGCGTGCGGCAAGATAGTCGATGGCGAACCGTGTGGCTTCCAAAGGCCAGCGCGAGATGCCGAGATAGAGAGCCTTGCCGCGCTTCACTATATCCACCATGGCCTGCAGAGTCTCCTCAAGTGGAGTCTCCGGGTCATAACGGTGACTGTAGAACAGGTCAACATATTCGAGGTTCATGCGCTTAAGACTCTGGTCGAGGCTTGCCATGAGATACTTGCGCGAGCCCCAATTGCCGTATGGGCCAGGCCACATGTCATATCCCGCCTTGGTGCTGATGAACATCTCGTCGCGATAGGGGAGGAAATCATCCTTCATCAACTTGCCGAATGTTTCCTCCGCACTGCCGTAGGGAGGACCGTAGTTGTTGGCAAGGTCAAAGTGAGTCACTCCGTGGTCGAAGGCGTAGCGCATGATGTCGCGACTCCGCTGAAGAGGATCTACAGCCCCGAAGTTATGCCAAAATCCCAGGCTCACCTCGGGCAGCATCACTCCGTTACGGCCACATCTTCTGTATTTCATCCCATTGTCGTATCGACTACAGTCTGCTTTATAAATTTCTTCTATCATAATTGAAAGTTATTAGTAAATGCGACGCAAATATAGCAATAAAATAAATAACAAACAAGTTAATTCTCAAAAATTAAGGATAAATGTCATATTTTATGTTTTCTCCTGGTTTTATAACTGTTTATTTCGCATACAAAAATACATAAAATATCTAAAAATAAATATATAAGTATCAAAAAAATATAGTTTATTAGCAAATCTCATAGTTCTTTGTGTATGAGAGATGTACGTCTTATAACAATTTCTCAAAATCCTCAAATCCGCAACTATCATCCAATACACGATTAAGGGTAGATTTATGAGTCG
>SAMEA3663103__coassemble_455_pt1 | contig 18874 bp, 13 predicted proteins | sample SAMEA3663103__metabat2_low_PE_014 | metagenome-assembled genome bin SAMEA3663103 (sample SAMEA3663103) | pig gut metagenome | biome: pig gut; feature: pig-associated habitat; material: faeces | place: France | collected 2012 | reverse complement strand
ACTATTTAATGCCACTATGCGCAATGCAAGGCTATATTATATGATAAGGTGAAAAACAACATCATATTCGATCAACTCTCATTCCAAAGTGAGAAAGATGAGGCGGCAAGGATTATTGGAGGTTGCAGGCATTAGGAAATTGTATATTCTTGTGGCGATAATGAAAGACAGGGTCAGAACTTCTGATCGTCGATGACCTTGCCTCCAAAGCCTCTCTCTCCTACAATCCCACATCGGAGGTTACTCGTTAGGCGAGGTGTGGGAGAGATACCCACACTCCTATTCACAAAATCGGGGCAATGAACCTGTCACTGCAACCTTATTCAGAAAAAGACAAGTTTTTATGCTGAAAGTATTCTGATTTCCAATGAAATATTCTAAAAATCCAAAAAAATATATTACCTTTGCACCTGCTATAAGACAACTTTTGTAGAAAACCATGGCTGTATTTCTTTACCACACAGTATAAGACTGTGCTATCGGGAGTGGGAGCAACGAGTATATGAACAAAAATGCCTTTGACTTGCAACAAAGATTCAGTACCTTTGCACTCGAAAAGTAAACTCAAAAAAAAATATTTAATATGCAAGAGGTTTTAAATCTTATCAATGAGATGTCTCCCTATCTTCTGTTGGGATTCTTTTTTGCAGGAGTGATGCATGCTTTTGTTCCAAGCATGGTGTATAACCGCTATCTCGGTGGCAAAGGTTTCAAGTCCGTATTCTATGGTGCATTGTTCGGTATTCCGCTGCCATTGTGCTCTTGTGGAGTGATACCAACAGCCATGTCGCTTAGAAAACAAGGGGCATCCAGGGGTGCTACGGCTTCTTTCCTCATTGCTACACCAGAAACGGGTGTTGACAGTATCATTGCCACGTACTCAATCCTTGGACTTCCGTTTGCCATTATCCGTCCTATTGCAGCTTTCTGCAATGCCATAATGGGTGGTTGGCTGATCAACAAATTTGGTGATAAGGAGGAAGTAGTTTCGGCTGATACATCGGTAAACACTTGTTGCTGCCAGCATGAGCATATTCATGAAGAAAACACTTGCTCCTGTCATCACGTTCAAGGAGAGTCCCGTCACAATGGTTTCCTTGGTAAGATGCGTGAAGCCCTGAGATTCGGATTTGTTGAGATGATGGAGGATATAGGCAAATGGCTTGTGGTGGGTCTTGTAATAGCAGGACTGATAACGGTGTTTGTGCCAGATGATTTCTTTGCCTTGTTTCGTGGCAACACCCAACTGAGCATGCTTCTCGTGCTTTGTATAGCCATTCCCATGTACATTTGCGCAACAGGCTCCATTCCGATTGCTGTTGCACTGATGATGAAGGGTCTTACACCAGGAGCTGCACTTGTACTGCTCATGGCTGGTCCTGCATGCAATATGGCTTCAATCCTGGTGATTAACAAGGCTTTAGGTCGCAAATCATTGGTGTTTTACCTCGTTTCTATCATCACCATGGCCATTCTCTGGGGACATGCAGTCGATTATCTGCTTCCTGCCGAGTGGTTCCATATATCATTGACTACCGGCAGTAGCGGTATGGAGGAAAGGGCTTCGTGGTTGAACTGGAGTAGCACCATAGCGCTTGGCATATTGCTGCTCAATGCCCTCTGGCAACACTATCACAAACCGCATTGCCATTAACATGAAAAGAGGAAAGTTATGAATCAAAAATATGAAGAAATACTAGAACAGGCAGGCATTCGTTTGACAGCGAATCGCTTGCTTGTGCTCCAAACCCTGCATGAAACCGTGCAAGGAACATTTTCGTTTTCGGATATTCTGGCGAAGATACCTTATATGGACGAATCTTCTGTCTATCGTACACTGACCTTGTTTGCAGAAAACCACATCCTTCACCATGTTGATGATGGCTCTGGCAAACAGAAATATTGCCTGTGCCGATGCGAATTGAAAAAAGGCGGGCATGAACTCCATCATAGGGGACATGTTCACCTTACGTGCATCAAATGCCACCAGACCATCTGCCTTGACAACATCATGATTCCGCAAGTACCGATTCCCGACACCTTTACTGTTGTCGAGTCTGAATATGTCATAAAGGGATTGTGTGAGAAATGCAGAAAGAAACTTCTCCCAGCTACCAAAGGGCGCAATTAGATTTCCGAAACAGGGTGAATATTACTTCCGAAACTTTTGCGGCGATAATGAAAGACCGGTTCAGAACATTTGCTCATCGATGACCTTGCCATCCTTATCCACTGCCCGCCTATGCGTGATGTTTCGTGCCTCTGAGGATATGGTTACTCCGCATTTGGTCAGCTGGCGTCCGTCGGCTTCGTAAGGGATGGCATAGCCCTTGTCTTTTCCTGAAATATATCTGTCTCTTCATAATGCTTTATGTAGTGATTTCGGATGCAAAATTACACTTTTTCGATGATAAGCTATGAATATAACATACAAAGGGCACCTTCACCACCAAAAACAATTGTTTGCCCACTATTTAAAAATCAAGATAGTGTATCCGATGGAAGAACAGAAAGATATTAAATAGCAGGGGATTCTTAGATATCCTTCAATGACATTGCAAGCAGTTGGAGATTATATTTAGCAAAGACCTTTGGGGGAAGGGATGCCACCTTGTTTTCCAGAACAGACATGCTGATTTTTCGCTCGTTGCGTTTGACCTCTGCAATTACGCCGGTATTATTGAACTCATTGACTGCAATGAGATCAATCTCGTTCTCGCCACACCTGTCCCACCAATTGCCTATACGAGTGTAATTGCCGCTCTCCATAGTCTTTGTCTGAAACCAACGTTCAAGGGTACGCCCTGTAAACTGTTCATAGTTTTCCGAGAGATACTGTTGGAGCTGTGCCGTCTGTCCCGCCTCAATCATACCCTGGTGAGGATAGATAAACCTGAACCAAAATCGCAGATAACAGTCGTCAATGCTCCATCTGATGTTTCTTGCTCCCGGATTGCTGAACATTGGGGTGTTCTTGGTGATAAATGAGTAGTCGTCGCAGAGATTGCCCAGGTAAGCTCCGGAATTCTTGCCGATCACGCTATCTATCTCGCTTTGGGTCGTCATGCCAGCTGCTATTAGTTGCAGAATGCTGAAGTATGTGCCATAGTCTCGTCCGAATTCAGATACAAGCAGTTCTATACCTTCCGTGATGAACGGAGAATCTGGGGTGGTGGCATACTTCAGCATTTTCGCGCAAGTCGTAGCCTTGGCATCCATCAGCAATGCCACATATTTGGCCACACCTCCTGTCAGCATATAAAGGCATAACAAATCATCAGGCTTGAAATTCGGATTGTGGTCATACAATATCTTGCGGAGGACATCCGTCCGGAATGGATTCAGACGTATTGCAGAATCACGACGCCCATACAAAGGCTCGTCGCCATTCTCGAATATACGTTTCATCATCGAATATATTGAGCCACAAAGGATAAGATTGACAGTAGTCGAGTCTTTATGTCTGTCCCAAATATCCTGAATTTCGCTTGGTATGGCCTTGTTGATGCTGAGCACGTTTTGGAATTCATCGATAATCAGCGTATAGTGGTTGTTGCGTCCGTGTATCATAAGTTCCTCAAACAATGCACCAAATGAATTGACCGTACCATGTATGTGTAGTCCCAATTGCCTATCTGCCTGCTGCTGAAACTTTCTGCAAAGCATCTGCTCATTGTCCTTGGACACATAGAGATATAATGATTTCTGACCTTCTGCACTTTTCAGCAGAAGGGAGGTCTTGCCGATACGGCGACGCCCAATCATTGTGGTCATCATTGAATGTGATGCCGACTGCTCCCAATTTTTATTAAGCGTATTTAGCTCATATTCACGATCATAGAATTCCATATACAATTTATTTAATCAGCATTAATTTAATGGCCATTTAATTAATAGTCTGCGCAAAGGTACAATAATTAATTCAAATATGCAAGGATTTATATAAAAAAGTGATGTTTATTTCATTATCACCATCATTTATGATGGAGGATGCCGCTTATTAGCTTGCGGCCTCGATACGCTTGCCATGCGTTCTAACTATGCAGAAGACTTCAGTGAATAGTGTTTAATTTTCTTAATATTAGATACTATTAAGGTTAAATATAATCAAATCAACGAAATCAATTGATTTGAAATCATTTTATTTCAAATAGATTTGTTATATTTGCAGTGTAATTAGAATAAAGAATAATATGGATATACCTTTTGTATATGGAAAGATAGCTGACGGTATGAATTTCACCGATCGCGAGGAGGATTCCAAGAAATTGAGGAACAATCTTCTTGGACTTGTCAATACTACAATAATTTCTCCGCGCAGGTGGGGAAAGACATCATTGGTTTGTCATGTTCTTGAGGAGATCAAGCAGGACAAGGATTTTCTTATATGCAAGGTTGACATATTCAACTGCCGCACCGAAGCACAGTTTTATCAAACATACGTGAATGCAATTCTGACTGCCTCATTCACGAAGATGGACGAGTTTATACTTGCCACAAGGAAATATGTTGGTACCTTTGGACCAAAGTTGTCACTCAGCGACAGTAGTATGAAATATGAATTGGCATTTGGGATTGATTTCAAGGATAAACAATACTCGTATGATGAGATTCTCGACCTTCCTCAAAAGATAGCGGAGGAAAAAGGAAAGAAGTTCATAATTTGTATAGATGAATTCCAGAATGTAAATGTTTATGACGACCCTTTGGGATTTCAACGAAAACTGCGCTCACACTGGCAGATGCACAACAGGGTGGGATACTGTATGTTTGGCAGTAAGCGTCACATGCTTCTCGATATATTCAGCAACTATGAGATGCCGTTCTATAAATTTGGCGACATGATGTTTTTAGACAAAATCAGTCGGGAGGAATGGGTGAAATACATAACCCGACGATTCGATGAAACGGGAAAACATATCTCGCGGGATGATGCATCGCTCATTGCCAAACTGGTGGAATGTCATCCATATTATGTCCAGCAACTCGCACAGTTGTCATGGTTGCATACCTCGGAAACGTGCAATGCTGCTATTGTAGAGTCGGCATTTGAGTCGCTTGTCAACCAGCTCAGTTTGTTGTTCAGCAATATCATTGACAATCTCACTGCCAAACAAATCGCTTTTCTGCAAGCCATAGCCAATGGCGAGAAAAACTTCTCGTCGCGTGAGGTTCTTTCAAGATACGACCTTGGCACATCAGCCAATATCAAGAACCTGCGAAAAGCTCTTTTGGACAAGGACCTGATAGACATCCTTCCCGATTCAACGGTAATCCAAGACCCGGTGTTCGCGTATTGGTTGAAAAAGAAGTATTAGGGGACTGTCTATATCCATTTACTCAGAAGACTATCGAACTGAAGATAGAAGGCGAACTGAAACATAACTTCAAGACAAAGGTAGTGATTGTGACGTTTATCCTCACAGTGGCTCTATGGCTCTTGGATAGCGTGTCGGGTATTAATTCATATACCGTGGCACTCGTGCCGTTTATGATCTTCTCGCTTACAGGAGTAATCGACCGCCGCGACTTGGAGGAAATCAACTGCAAACTCAACGTCATCGGCGGAACACCAACAGTGCTCATCAGCGTTGCCGTGGCAGCATCGAGTGCGATGGTTCTCCCCATCTCCACCCCACCTAATGCCCTTGCCTTCGCCACCAATCTTATCTCGCAGAAGGACATGGCTCGCATAGGCCTTATCATCGGTATCATGTCGATGGTATTGGGAATATCAATGCTGTATTTATTAGGAACGCTGCACCTTATATAAGATTGAAAAATTGAAAGATTGAAAGATTGAAAGATTAAATAAGCTGCGCTTACTATGTAGGCGTAGCTTATTTTCGTTTTAGGAGTACAGCGGCAATTATTGGTGCACCTACCAATGCTGTGACACTGTTAACGGGCAAGGCCCCCTCTAAACCTGGAAGACGTGATAAGATGGAACAGAGAAGGGTGAGCGATATACCGCTTATTAATGTTGCCGGCATAAGCCAACGATGGTCGGAGGTGCGGAAAACGGCACGGGCAAGATGCGGAACAGCAAGACCCACAAACATTATAGGACCGCAATATGCCGTGACAACTGCGGCAAGTAATCCTGACGAGAGAATCACCATTATGCGCGAACGTCGGATGTTCAATCCGAGATTTCGAGCATAATCATCTCCTAACATCAGTAGATTCATAGTTTTTATCAGCAACATTCCCATTGGAAGTATGATGCACATCAATAAGGAGAAGACTATGAGTTGGGTACCTGAGGTACGGGTGAAACATCCTAATCCCCACACAACGTAAGCCTTGACATCTTCTTCGGCACTGAAGAATTTTAGCACTCCTATTATCGCCGTAGCAAGATATCCCGTCATCACACCTATAAGAAGAAGAGTGACATTGCCACGTACATACTGAGCCACGAATACTATCAATGCCAAAATGGATAGAGCACCAACAATGGCTGCAACCGTGATTGCCACATCTCCCACATAGCCCAAACGGCTGAGTGCCACACCTCCAAGCGATGACGAGAGCAATACGACAAATGCCACACCAAGTGATGCCCCGTTGCTGACGCCCAAGACAGATGGTCCGGCAAGAGGATTGCGGAATACCGTCTGCATCTGCAATCCACTCACCGACAGACCTGCTCCTGCCAACAAAGCGGTTATGGTCTGCGGCATGCGCGAGTTCCATATTATATTGCTCCATATTGTCATCTCGTCTTCTGTATATCCTTCAATGGGCAAATCGAGAACTATCCCCACAATGGCATCAAGAGGAATGGACACAGTACCTATGAACAGATTTGCCACAAAGAGCACGACAGACAAGACGACGAGTGATAGCATCGTCAGAAAACTTAACCCTGGCTTTAACATATATCCTTCTTCTCTTTCCTCCTTACAATAATTTATAGAATGTAGGGGTATATCCCTTTGGCATGACCTCCGGATGGAAGATAGCAATAAAATCCGCCAACACCTTGTCGGGCATCACGGGAGATATTTCATAATACGGTGTGGTTTTCATATTGCAGTATATCACCTTTCTATCCCTGAAAGCCTTGAACATGACATTGCGAGGCTCTGACTTCTGCAATGCCTCGTAGGAGAACTCACCAGAATAGCTATTGAGTATGCGCCAATAGTCAGCCTTGGCTGCCTTGGCATACATTGTCTCAAAGTCGATGGGTAGGCCACCTGTGTTATCATCGTCGATGACATAGTCGGCACCGGCGTCACGGAATATCTGCGCAAGATAGTTCTTTCCTCCCACAGCATGCCAGTTGCCACCGTGCATCTCACCACTGAATATGGAAGGACGCTCACCGCCAACAGCCTCAACCTTAGCTTTCAGTGAGTTATATCGGTCGGCAATGTCGCTGAATATCTTGTTTGCCTCCTTTTCCTTGCCGATAAACATTGCTACAAACTTTATCCACTCTGCCTGTCCAAGAGGGTCGAGTTCCTTATAACCAAGATGGGGAACGAGAGTAACTCCCGTCTCCTTGATGGCATCATATCCTCCACGCTTGAACGGTGATATGAAGATTATTTCGGGGGCAGCCGCCATTACCAGCTCCGGGTCAAAGTTACCCTCCATACCTATCTTCACTATTTCTCCCTTTTTCACTCGCTGCAAAATATCCTTGTTGAATAGATTTTTCGTACCCGTGATTCCTTTTACCACGTCATGGGCATTTAGGATGGTGAAGTTGGAGAGCTGAAGCATGGTCATGAGGATAGTGCGCCTAACCGGCACATCTATCCTTGTATATCCCTCGGGAATATCCTTTGCCTCGATCCCCGGGTTCACTAATGCAAAGCGATATGTCATACCCTTTGATTTCTGTGGGTCTTTGACATCTACAAGACGGATTCCATTGTCAAGCATCCTCACCGTAAAGCCTTTGGCATATTGGGGTTTCACCTCAACGATGGAGTCAGCAGCATCCTTGTCCAACTCTTTCCTGCTTACCTTGCCGGTACATGATGCGGCAATCAGTATTATTGCCAGCATCACAATGTAATTCAAAATTTTATTCATCTTTCAAAATAATTATTTCAAGTTGTTCTTTTGTCAATATATGGTTGCATGCCTTATGGCAATGCTCTGTCAATACTTCTACAAATCTCCCGATATTGTCTTGAGGAATGATATCCCATAGTTCCCGGGCCAAGGTAATGTTGTGAGCCTTTGCCAATATCATCTTATCACATCCCGATTCTTCGAGCATCGAGACGATAAAGTCACGGTCCATCGTGCTGCGGCGACTATGGGTGTCGAGATGCCCTGCGGCAAGTTTCACGGCCTTACCTATCATCATTACAAGGTGGACACGAGGAATAGACAATTCCCTTGCAATAGTGATGGAGGCTCCTATATAGTTGCCATATTCCACAAAGCACTGCGGTGGAAGGTCAGGAAAACGCGAGCGCACCATACGCTCACTCTTTGCACCACTGTTGATGACAACCTCCCCACATCCCGAAGCGGCAGCCACCGTCATACATTTTCTTATGCTCTCGACAAAAGCCTCCTCAGAGAACGGCTTTATTATACCCGACACACCCACTATGGATATGCCACCCGTTATTCCAAGACGGGGATTGAATGTCCTTTGCGCCAATCGTTCACCGTCAACAACGGATATTGTCACTTTAACGTTAGCATTACCAAGATTACGATGGATCATCTCGCGAGGCACACGATTGATAGCCGCTTCACCTGGGGGATAGTCGAAACCGGGAAGAGTAAACCGCCCCACTCCTTCGCCACCAACAATGATAAGAGAACCATCATTTGGCTCCACACTCGCCCTAATCTCAGCCCCATTGGTCACATCCGGGTCATCTCCGCTTTCTTTTATTACATAGGAATAGCCATCACCATAGTGTACATCCACGATGATACTCTCACCATTAGGAAGTACGACAGGTACTGACGGCGGTTGCTGTCCGTTAAGGGATGAGTAGGCAGCAATTGCCGCTGCGGTGGCATACGTTCCTGTTGTCAGTCCACTTTTGAGTGGATAATATTCTGGGAGTAAACGCTCAATAATTCTGCGCAAACCATGCTCACCATTTACGATATGAAATCCTTTGGGAGTCGCTGGTCGCCTTATGGCAATGATGCTCATGCCATTCTTCCTTGCCTCATCCACTTTTTCCTGGTATCCGCCTGAAAGACCACTTTCTTTCAGAATCAGTGTCCCCTTTCCTATTGTGCTGATGGAATCCTCTCCATAGAAAACAATACGGTCGTCGGTAATACCTTCTGCATGAGCCTTACTTATGCTTGACTGTCGCTTTAATATATGATAATACACATTGCACCCTTTTTCCTCTAAGGTTTTGAGGTGGGATATGCTTTGTACTCCTGTTGTGGCTATCACCGTTTCACCAGACTTTACTTTATCCACCACTTCTTCGTATGAGTCACACCATGATATATCGCGGTCTCTCGGAGGGAAAATTCGCTCAAAGCGAATAGCCGGTATATTAAGACATTTTGCCACATCAGCCACCGTGTGATGAAGATGTGAAGCAAAGGGGTGGGCGGCATCCACCAACAACTTTATGCCATTATTGTTGCAGAAGTCAATCATCTTATCTCGTGTCATGGTTCCGCTAACAGATATGCCATGACACAGCTCCACCTGCTGCTCCCCGGTTTTGGTGGAGTAGTAGAATGGTTTCCCGGCTTCTTCAATTTCCTTAATCGACTTCCGGCCTTCTGTAGTTCCTCCGAATATAAGTATCATTCTTCGCCTTTTCTGAATAGATGAGTGAAATGCCTATCATACAATTTTGACACATTCCTTATTCCTGATGCATCATTTCTCATTTCTGAGTTCTCCCTCACCGCTTCTCCTACAACAATCATTGTGGTAAGTGTGAGATGATGCTCCCTGACAATGTTGGCGAGAGACGACAGTTTTCCTCGCCATATCTTCTGGTCTTGCCATGTGAGATGATAGCACACTGCCACCGGGGTGTCTGCCGGATATTCCTGCAACAATTGCTCTTGCACATCGTCAACGATAGAGGCACTAAGGAAAATGCACATCGTACTGCGACTGCGGGCAAGCAGATGCAATTTCTCACGCTCAGGCATTGGGGTGCGCCCTTCGCCACGGGTGAGGATGATGGTTTGGCAACGCCCGGGGATAGTAAACTGCGATCTCAACTCGGCGGCTGCTGCAAGGAACGACGAGATGCCTGGAGTGATATGATAGCTGATGTCATGAGATTCAAAAAAGTCTATCTGCTCCTGTATGGCACCATAGATACAAGGGTCGCCAGTGTGCAATCTAACTACGAGCAGGCCACGGTCGGTGAACGTCTTCATCAAGTTGCATTGCTCTTCCAAAGCCATTGTTGCACTATTGCGCACTGTCGCACCCGGTTTGGCACACTCGGTCAACTGTCGAGGTACAAGACTGCCTGCATATAATATCAGGTCTGCCCTTTCAAGAAACTTTCTGCCTCGGATAGACACAAGTTCAGGATCTCCAGGACCAGCGCCCACTATCTCCACATGTCCTTTAGAGCGGTCGAGGGCTGAATCCAATGCTACGGCGAGTGTCCACTGTCTGCCTTTGTGCTTTTCCAACAACAGTTGATTGTTGTAGGCACTCAGCATGGCAGCCGCCTCGCTCACACTGGACGTTCCAACATGCTTTTCCACTGTACCACTCGGGTTGGGAACAGGAATCTCATTAAGTTCTCCAGCTGAATAGAATTTCACTTCATATCCACATCTTGTCAGTTCGCCCACCACTTTCTCATCTTTCTTCACGTCGATAGTGGCAATGCTTTTAATTGCCTTCATCTTTATCCCTTTGTCTTTAAGGCAATATTGCATCTCGTCAATACATACCATGTCGGCACAGTGTGCCAAACCGATTCCCACATGTAGGCATTTCGGAATATAATGTAGAGTGGCTTTTATGCCTTTGACAAATACTGATTTATATCCCACTACGACAAGAAGGTCAAAGAGATTGCCATCGATGTTATCCTCCCGATAGAACACGGTGACATGCTCGGGCAGATTGGCTTCGAGCCATCTTGTCCCCTCGTCATTCACCTGTAGCAACAAAGCAGTGGGACGGCGATTGACAAACATGGCTATTTCAGCATTGATATCCTCGCGTTCCAATTCCCATCCAAATCTCTTGCCTAATAAGTCAAGTTGCCACAAACCATCAATATCGCTCCTTGTGGTAATAACTGGCATTGCCCCTACTATGCTCGCGACGTCAGTAGCAAGTTTGTTTGCTCCACCCACATGCCCCGACACCACAGCTATTACATTCTTCCCTGCAGTGTCCATGCACACCACAGCCGGGTCGGTATGCTTGTCATGTAATAACGGTGCTATTGTCCTGACACAAATACCCATAGCTGATATGAACACGAAAGCGTCATAATCGTGCCATTGGGCGCCTACCTGTCCAAGCGGAATAATGTCGGCAGAGAGTTCTCTTGACACTATTGCAGCCAACGCATGTCCATCGTCTGATATTGTCACTATTGCTTTACGCATTTCAGTATATCTATTTTATTATAATCATTAAGTTGAATACTATTGCACGACACGAGCGACAGTCCGAACATTTGACAGGCTCCGATGAATAGTGTTCTACTCTTTTCACTCACACTATTCATCACCACAATCCCTCCTTTGGGGAGCATCTGTGCCACCCTTGCCACTATCTGCACTATCTTTCCTCCATGGCCACCTATAAAGACACTTGTAGGTTGAGGAAATGTTGTAACGTCTTGCTCCATAAAGTCACCGATAACCGTCGTTATGCCCGGAGTGCGGAATCTGCGGGTGTTCTCCTCCATCAATTCCCTACCTTCATCGCGTATCTCGAATGCCACCACATCTATAGAAGGATACATGCGCTTTGCCTCGATGGATATACTGCCCGTGCAGAAACCGATATCCCACAGCACACTGCCACATGTAAGACCCAAGGCTTGGATTGAGAGTAGTCGGATAGGCATCTTCGTTATCATTTTGGGCCTGCCATCGAGAATGGCGAAGGCATCGTCGGGCAGACCCATTTGCAATGAGGAATTATTATTTTTCGTAATTATCAGGCAGTTGGGAAATGAGAAGTCAGTAGTAGCAGCCTCTTCGAGCGAATATCGTGCTACGCGCTCTGCTTCGGTGTTTCCAAGATGCTCACCTACGTACATCTCATATTCCACATATCCATAGTGCAACATCCTTTCGGCTATTGCGGATGGGGTGTGTTGGCGGTCAGTGAGTATGCCTATCTTGTTGCGTCCTTCAATGAGAGCGGCATCGAAGGCATTCCATGGGCGACCGGTGAGCGATACAATGATCATGTCGTGATATGACATCACAATACGATGGGCGAGCGTTTGCAACGAGTTGAACGTAGGATAAACCTTGATATCCACATCAGGAAACTCCCTCTGCAAGGTTGTGGCAAAACCGAAGAACAAGGGGTCACCCGAAGCAAAAATGATTATCTTGTCATCCACATCACGATACTGTCGATATACATCGGAAAGGGGCACCGTGATATCTATCCACTGCGCCCCGTCGGGCAATACATTGCCCACTATCTCATGATGACGCAAGCCACCCGAGAACACCTTACCGCCATCTATTACCCTCTTCACTTCGTCAGTAAAGGTAGGCTGCGGATTATCGTTAATTCCTATTACCAAAAACCTAAGCATCAATTCATAGATCCTAATACATTATTAATTCAAAAGTCTCTCCCCGGTTTTATCTGTTCAGCATCATCGAGGGTCATTATGGCATTGCATAGCGTTGCGGCAATATTACTGCCGCCCTTACGCCCTTCGACAATTATCTTTGGGACATCTGAGAAACTCTTTACGGCATATTTCGACTCCTTGACATGAACAAAGCCCACGGGAGCGGCAATCACTCCAATAGGATGAGCCTTACCATGGCGCATCAGTTCGCAAAGCTCCAATAATGCCGTGGGCGCATTGCCAAAGACAAAGAGCGCATCGGGATGTTCCTCAACGGCGAGCCTTATCCCTGCCTGAGTTCGTGTTATTCCATATTTCTCTGACATTTCTGCCACTCGAGAATCTTGCAGATAACACTTGGCCTCAATACCGAGGCGTGAAAGAGCAGCCTTGCGTATTCCGCTCACCACCATAGTTACATCAGTGACAATAGTTTTCAGTTTGCCGCTATTTATACTCTCGAATATCCTTGCAGGTGCCTCATCATCTATATGCAGGATATCCTCCATATTGAAGTCGGCGGTGGTGTGAATGGCATGAAGCATCAGCCATCTCTTGTCAATGGATATATCAGGATTCTTCATCTCTGAGAGAATTGTGCGGAAACTTTGAGTCATAATAGCCCCCCCAAGTCCCCCGGAGGGGGGATTTTCATTAGCATAGTAACCGCGGGGTGTTATCATCACATTTTTGTCTCTACCGTTATCGCACTGTAGAGCCTTAGTCTGACTATTCCCAATAATAATCACTGTCAGCATATCGATATCCTTGGTATCGAGGGCGGCAAGTGTTGTTATCTTCACTGTCTCTCCGTCGCGTCCTGCCTGTCGCACATATCCCACAGGAGTGTCGGGGCGACGTCCTTCGTTGAGGAATATCTCGCGCAACCTGTCCAACTGCCAATAACGCTCGTTTGACCGCGGGTTATATACGGCAGTGACGAAATCAGCTTCCGCAGCCGCCTTTATTCGCCGCTCTATGAGCGCCCATGGAGTCATGAGGTCTGAGAGTGACAATACGCAGAAGTCATGACTGATGGGCGCTCCTAATAATGAAGCAGCTTTTTGGAATGCTGATATGCCGGGATGCACGATGATGTCAATATCCGAGCCTCGCTGATATTTCATCTCGTATATCAGCGATGCCATACCATAGATTCCAGCATCTCCCGATGATATGACAACCACCTGATGTCCCTGTTCTGCTATTTCGAAAGCCTTCTCTGCCCTCTCGCGCTCTTTTTTCATACCTGTGTCGATACATTTTGTGTGCGAGGATATGTAACAGCTGATAAACTGGAAATAGTATTTATAGCCTATGACGATGTCAGCAGTACGGAGTGTTTCCCTTACTGCTGCCGTCATATCTTCGATACTGCCGGGACCTATCCCGACAACTATTATTGATCTCATATCTTAATCTTTAATCCGGCAACCAACATTCTACCGGGAGAATACAACGCGTATGATGTCTTCGAACTGTCGATACGGTTATCTACCTTATTGAATATATTGTCTATTCCGAGCTTTGGTTCTATGACTATCCTACGGTTGACGTTGAACACATGGGAGGTGTTGAAATTCCACACTCCATATCCCGGTGCATCGTTATAGGCAGAGTAATATGTCTTTGATTGCATACGACAGTTGAGGTCTGCCACAAGTCGATACTTGCCCCAAGCATGGGAATAGGCCACCGACATGGTAAGCGTGTTTTTGATGCTACGGTCGAGAAGTGACCATTCGTCTCCTGTCTTCGATTTTGCATACGTATATGCATAGTTGACATTGAGATTAAGACCGTCAATGGGGTTGGCATTCACATTCACTTGCACTCCCTTCACCTCTCCCTTGTCACTGTTGACATATTTGGCGTATGTGGACATAGACTGCGCCTGGGCATCGGTCATCTCGGGAAACTCTGCCATGAGCATCTTCCTTGATTCATCATCGAGCTGTATGTTGTCCTTGACTATCATGTCGTTGATGAAGTTCATGTAGCCCATAACCGAAACGGCAAAGCGGTCGCCACGGTATTCTGCACTGAGCGACACGTAGTGGCTCTTCTCGGGATTGAGATCTTTATTGCCAAACGACACTTGCGCCTTGCCCCTATTGACAGAGAAATAGCGATAATAAAGCTCGTCCATTCCCGGGGCACGGAATCCATTACTGTATGTTGCCCTAACATTAATGTTTCCCACTGAATACATCATTGCCACCTTAGGCGTAAGATGACTGCCGAACTCACGATGATAGGTGTATCTCACGCCAAGCATAGCTTTCAATCCTTGCGCAAGAAGCATCTCGTGCTGGGCATATCCCGCAAGGGTATATACACTTGCGTCGATATTACCTGTTGAGGTGACGAGATTATCCTGACGCCAGTCGGCACCGAAGATTGTTGTGGATTTTTCTGTTAATCCCAACACAGCCTTCAGTTCTCCTTCCATCATTCGCTGTTTTTTCGACTGGATATAGTCGCCCACTTTGTATGTGGATGTCTCCACATCATATTCCTTACCATAGCGGTAGCGGTCAACGGTAAAATCTGCCTGTAATGAGTTACGATTGGTAAACTTGTATATACCACCGAGATTCCAGCGCAAAGACTTGTAGCGCATCTCATAGTCAAGACCTCCACTGACATCCGGATTGGTGTTAGGACGATCGGTTATCTTTCTGCTGTATTCAAGTCCAGCATTCAGAGCAAGCCTCTTTATGGGTTGCCATGTGAACTTCTGTCCGAATATATTGCTACGATAGCCCGTGAACAGTGGGGAGATAGAGCGTTGCGTCTCGCCTTCCTCACCGCTTACATATTCGTAGTCATTAATTCGGTAACTATCGGCACGGTCATGACTGAACGAGGTGTAGGAACCGAAGCCGTTGGAGAAGATGTCAAGGTTTACACTCTCCGTCAACTGGCCCTCTCCACTAACCCTCGTGTCTGAAGTGACGCTTACAAGTTCACTCGTAGGCTGTTCGGTGATAATATTAATAACTCCGGCTATGGCATCGCTACCATAGAGCGAACTGGCAGCCCCGTCGAGCACCTCTATTCGTTTCACTCTCGACATATTGATGCGCTGCAGGTCGGCATTGTTGGATATTTCTCCGCTCAGTTTTCTTCCGTTGATGAGCACAAGTATATACTTGCCGCCCAACCCGTTGAGCCTCAACTGCGAACCCATCGAGTTGGGGGCCATTGAAATCTGAGGCATTGTGCGTGTAAGGGCATCAGCAAAAGTTGATAAACCCTGTTCACTTATTTCCTTTGCCGTGATTACGTGTACGGGAGTTACAGCAGTTCCCAAACGCTGATGATGCCCCGATCCCGTCACTACGACGGGATTGAGGCTCATTGTCTTATAAACATTTGTCGTGTCGCCTTTTTTATGTATCTGCGCCTGAGCAGTCAACGGCATGGCGACAGCAATTATCCAAATAAAACTATTCTTTTTCAATCTTTCAATTTTCAACTTTCAACCTTCAATCTTCAACTTTCAACCTTCATCATTCCGGATTCTTCGAGTGATAGTAATCCACAGTCTCGGCATTTCTTGTATGTGCCTTATAGAGCGCACGCACATTGGCAAACTCCAATAGACCCTTCACTGTTCCGTTGGTGTCGGTATAGCTGTTGGCATCTATTGTGTAGCCCATGTGTTGGAAATAATTCTTCCAACTTGTGTCTTCCACCTCACCCTCGTCATTATACTCATATCCGTTGTCCCAAGCATCATCGTCTCCTGCCATGTCATTGTGGGCATGATCACCCGCAATTGACATCAACGGGGCACAATAAACATTACCTGAGGTAAGGCCATTAGCCTGCATACGCTCATATACGTGGGTCTTGAAGTTCTCCTTCATATCTACTGTTCCTACATAATAGTTGGGATTGATAGCCTGTAAGGCTTCCTCCAATTGGGTATAGCGCACATTTGCCTTGTAAGTGTCGTAGGTATCGGGATTTCCATGTCCCATCAGCAGCATAGCTCCCTTTTGGGCATAGCTGGAGAAGTTTGTGTCAATCACCTTTGCCAGGGCGTTCACGTCGGCTGGATATTCAGCCAACAGGGGATAGCCGAGCTTGAGGGTCATATTGGCAAGATAATCATCGTCGAGGTCGCCGTTGGAATTATTAGCGAAGTCCTTCATGGCATTGATAACGCGAGTGTATTCCTCGCCAGGTATTACTTGCATCGACTGCACGATAATCTCATCATACTTTACACGTCCGAAGGCTTCAAGCCAGTATTTTGGCTCATAAAATGAGCGTGCGTCGGTGTTTTCGGCTGCCATGGCACGGTTGATACAGATGGCAGACGAGAAAGAGAGATACACGTCATAGCCAGGGAATTCCTTCTTGTATTCGCTCACGGTGAGGTCGAAGGCATCATAGGCCTGTTGCCATGTGGAACCAAAGGCAACGAGCAGGATTGCCTTGGTGTTCTGTTTCTGTGCCTTAACAGTGGCATCTACTTCTTGCTGATAACGCTCTGCGTTTGAAATACTACCACCGTTGTCGTCATCGTCACTACATGCCGTGAATGATATGCTCATCATTGCGGCTGCAATCAACATTGCAAAAAACTTAATCTTCTTCATTGTCTTTATAATTTTTATTTTTATTAATAATGTTGTTTATCTTCTTTCCCTGTGAAAATCTTATTGTAAGCGAGGCAAACAGTGTAGTGCCTGATGTATTGGTGCCAAGATGAAGTCCGTGGGGAGTACGGTCAACATAGTTAAAGATGTTATCTATGCCAGCCTCTATCCTATAAGCCATTCCATGCGATTTCCCAATATCGTGTGTCGTAGTCATTCGCCATATCTGATAGCCCTTGCCGTCTCCATTGGTTTGATAGTATCTTTTTGTCGAGAATTTGCCATAAAGTCCAATGCCAAGATTGTATGACGGTGATATATTGTGATTCCATGTGGCAAAGATGTTACCCTTATGATGTGCCATACCGTCAATTACCACATTCATCATCTTGTCGTGGGTGGTGTCGAAGATGTTGGCATCGGTGTCAAGATAACTATATCCTGCTCCCAACGACAGATTGTCGGTGGTGTATCTCAATGTCACATCGGCTCCAAAGGTCTTAGCATTGTCCATATTCATATATCTACGCACTTTACTCAACATCTCGCCATATTGCTCACGATATACGTCGGGAGCTTCTGAATTAGGGATGGTTACGAGAGTTATCATGTCGCCCAATTTATTATAATACCCCGTTGCGGAGATATTGAAATGACCTATGGTATATTCTGCATTGAGCGAGAAATAGTTGGATGTCTGTGGTTTGAGGTAGGGATTACCGAGAAAGAGAATCATGCCGTTCATATCGCGGGCATATTGGTAGTTGAGCTCCTTCAATGTAGGTGTCTTGAAACCTTGGCTCCACGATGCCCTTATACGTAAGTCTCTTACCTTAAGCATTGCCGAGAGTTTAGGGGTCAGTCGCCAACCGAAACTCTCGTTGCGGTTGAGGCGCAATCCTGCCGTTATATGCAACATTTTTATTAGTTGCAGCTCATCCTGCAAATATATAGCCTCGGTATTGTCGCTTGCCGTCTGTCCCTTAATACTTGCCGGCGCTTCGAGATAATCGTATCTTGCCTCGAGTCCAGCACTGAGCTTATTGGTGTTGGTAAGTGCAAACACACCCTTTACATTAAGCATTGTGCGCTCCTGATTGCTCATCAGCAGTTTCTGACCTGCAAAATATGGATAGTCGAGAATGAAATTTCCTTTCTCATCAAATCCCTCGGCAAGGGTCGTTGAAGTAAAGGCATGATAATAGGCATGCTTGTTCCAACTGATATCCGCTGTAACAAGGTCGCCCCTGCCTGTTGTCCACTTCATTCCTGCTGTTGCAGCTGCATTCTTGTATTTCAGGTCGTAATTATATACGTCATACTTTGGATACTTGCCGCTCTCGCGGTATATACCTTTCTGATACCACGAACCTTCGGCATACAATTCCATCGCCTTAGTGGGATTCCACGACAATCGCTCGGCTATCTGCCAATTGGTAAACTCATTGGCTGTCTTACTCTTGGAGTCGGTGACGGGGGCAGCTGATG